>Ga0182021_10001009_pt1 | contig 32146 bp, 28 predicted proteins | sample 612E3MmetaG_FD_120493 | JGI IMG/M metagenome (GOLD analysis project Ga0182021, IMG submission 120493) | Permafrost microbial communities from Stordalen Mire, Sweden - 612E3M metaG (Illumina Assembly) | ecosystem: Environmental > Terrestrial > Soil > Wetlands > Permafrost | place: Sweden... | reverse complement strand
GAACGCCGCGTCGGTCGCAGCGCTCCTCCTGACAACCGAAGCCACGATCGTCGAGAAGCCGGAAGAGAAGAAGCCGGCCCCTCCGATGCCCGGCGGCGGCGGAATGGGCGACATGTACTGATCCACCCGGGACGACGCGGCGCTCATGCAAACGCCGGCTCCCCCCCCCGGGGGGACCGGCGTTTTTGTTGACGCGATCCGTACGGACCGCACCTCCTAGAGGTACTGCTCGAATACCCGGCGAAAATGGAACCCGTAAATGGCAAACGTGATTGCCGCCGAAAAATGGCGCGGCCGGCGGAACAACGACCAGAAAAAGAGCTTCCAGTAATACACACGTTCTTTTCCGATGACGCCCAGAAGGAGCATCGAGCGTGACAGGGCCTTGAGCTGGGCATACCTGAGGGGCGACCTGTGCTGGCGCAGCGGCTCATGCGTCCTGAGGAATTCCGTCACGCGCCTGTAGTATTCCTTCGGGGAGTAAATCGTGGCGAGGATCTTCTTGTACCCGTCCCGAAGCGCCGTGTCGTTCATCTTCGGGATGAAGTTCATGGAGAAGTCCGTATTGCTCCCCGAAAACGTCTTCAGAAGCCTCTCCTCCCTGCCGAGGCGGTGATACAGGCGCGTGTTGACCGGGGCGTTCAGGAGTCCCACCATCGCCACGACGATCCCGCTCTCACTGATGAAGCGGATCAACGTGTCAAAAATGGAGAGCGGGTCGTGGTCGAACCCCACAATGAAACCGCCCTGGACCTGAAGCCCGGCCCTCTGAAGCTTCCTGACGCTTGCAATAAGGTCCCGGCCCTTGTTCGGTATCTTCCAGCATTCCTCCAGGCTTTCCTCGTTCGGGCTCTCGATGCCGACGAACACCTCTTCAAATCCTGCCAATGCCATCATATCCAGCAATACCATGTCGTCGGAGAGGTTGAGAGATGCCTCGGTACCGAGCGTGAACGGGTAGTCCCGCTCCTCCATCCAGCGGATGATCAGGGGGAGGATTTCTTTCTTCAGTTTAACCCTGTTGCCGATGAAATTGTCATCGACAAAAAATACGTGTCCTCTCCACCCGCTTTCGTAGAGAGCCTCCATCTCCGCTATCACCTGAGGGCCGGACTTGCCGCGCGGCGCGCGGCCGTACAGGACCGTGATGTCGCAGAATTCACAGTCGTACGGGCAGCCCCGCGAATACTGGACGTTCATTGTGGCATACTGGCGGGCGTCAATCAGGTCCCACAAGGGGAGGGGGGTCAGGGCCAGATCCGCCCACTCGTCTGACGCATACAGCGGTTTCGGCCGCCCATGCATCACATCGTCGATAAAGAGGGGAAGCGTGATCTCCGCCTCGTTGAGAACGAAGTGATCAACTCCCGTGAATTCTTCGTGCCGCGCGGTAAACAGCGGGCCGCCCGCGACGACTTTTGTTCCAGCCTCGTTGCAGCGGCGGATCACCTCCCTGGCGGAATCCGCCTGAATGGACATGCCGCCGAGAAAGACGTAGTCGGCCCACCCAAGATCCATCGCCGTGAGCTCTGCGAGGTTGAGATCGACGAGCTTCTTCTTCCATCCGGAAGGGAGAAGTGCGGCGACCGTCAGCAAACCGAGAGGAGGCTGGCCGGCCTTCTTGGAAACAAACCGGAGGGCGTGTTTGAACGACCAGAACGTATCGGGATATTCGGGACAGACGAGGAGGATGTTCATAAGGCACCAGATGCAATGTATCCCATGGATAAAAAAACGCAATAGATCAAAAGGATGAAAAAGGATCTAGTCAGTTTTCTCCCCCTCCTCAGCGCAGGGCGATCGTCCACAGGGGGAGACCCACGTCATTAGTCCCCGCTCGTCAACCGTAGGCCCCAATCCGCGTCGCCGGGAATCGGAGGGAGAGTCAGGATGCCGATCTTGTTCGCCAGGATTACGAATCCCGCTTCCTGGCCTAAGGGCCGCTCCCCGGTCGCAGAAAAGAGCTTTTCGGGTGGATGCGGATCATGACAATGTTGCGGAGGGGGATTGCTATGCGATGACTGTGAAGGAGCGTCCGGCCGCGTGCGTGTTGCGGAAGAACCCACTGATTTCCCGGCACCGAATCAACGGGTTGATGACGTGCTCAGGGAGTCACGGGGGACCTTTTCCCTCCAGCACTCCCATCCCGAATGGACCTGTTTGAGCCTTCCCCGGCCAAAATGTGCGGCCCGGAAAAACACCTCCACCCCCTCATGCATTGACGGCAGGACGTATGAAGGAATTTCCGCGCAGTCGCAGCGTTCCGCCTTTCCCGCAGAGGGATCCCCCTCCACGCTCAACGCCGTCAGCGTACTGTCGTACAACGCCTGCACAGAGCGGACATATCCCCGAACGCTGTCCGCATCGTATGCCGCAACGCTCACCGCCGTCTCGACCTCTCCCGTGAGCCGGTCAAACGAGCGGCGGGCGAATCGCCGCGCAAACGCGGGGACGTCCCCGTCACGAAGGCTGACATCCAGCCGCTCGAGCAGATGCAGGTCGAAGTATGAGAGGTGGAGATTGTCGGGGGAGGCAACGATGTACCGCGCGGATGCTCCGAGGGCGCCGATCGTGAACGGCGTGCCGCCGTAACATGTGGAGAGGATGGCAATATCAAATCGTGCCGAATCGCCGGTGAACGATTTCAGCCCCCCTGCCAGCTCATGAACGGTACACGTGCGGCCGGGTTCCGAAGCATTGTCCGCCCTCCCCCGCGTCTCAGAGATCTCGTGGCCGCAGTAGACGAATACACTCGCTGACGGGTGCCGGTTGTCCGCGCTGAAACGGCGATACAGCTCCAGTTCAGGACTGAACGGGGGTTGGCTCCGGTCGCGCCTGTATGATTCATTCGCAACAAGCCGCCCTCTCCGGTAACAGAAGAATTCCGCGTCGGGAAGGGGGAAAAAGAACAGGAAGTGATCCTCCGGCATCTGGTGAAATATGAACACTTCCGCACCGGGGTTCCTCTCTGCAATCCTTTTCGCTCCATCGAGAGCCTTCTCGTCAGCCTTGTACGCGTTCCCGCTCGTATCATGGTACACGTAGTCGCCGTCCCCGTTGATAACGAACACAATCGAGTACGGCGGAGCGGGAAGCCCTTCACCTGAGGCCCGCGCATCGCGAAGGGCGGGCGTACCCGCGCCGCACGAAGAGAGCAAGGGGAGGAGAACGATCCCTCCGCCTGCGAGGGTACGGGCGAGTACCGCGCTCTTGAAGGCGCGGTTACAGAGTTTCCGCATTTCCCGTGCCGGTATGAGGTGACCGCAACACTGTTACTTTACAATGAGCACGATCAGAATGATGATCAGGAGCAACGTGACGACACTTATTGTGATCACCTGGTCGGCCTGCTCCATATCCTGGACAACGTAGTCGGAAAAAGCGTTCAGTCTGGCGTCCGGCACCCGGGCGTATCCGTTCGTTCCCGCAAGCTCGTCCTTCTTTTCGTTGATCGCGGCCCGCGCGTGGTCTATCCCCGCGACATCGTCCTTCGAAACAAGCGGGAGGCTCCGGACAACGCCCAGGACTGCAGACATCGATTCGAATGAATTATTGAGAATCTGACGTTTTTCGGCCGGGTCGACTGTCGCTTTCACCCTGTGCGACGCATCGCTGAAGTATCCCTGTAACTGCCCCGTGCCGGCTGCAAACACCGGGAGCACCAGCACGCTTATGAGAACGAGAGATCCAAGAACAGTGCGAGCTTTCATGTTCCACCTTCGATGATTGAATGATTGTGATGCCGGGCCCTTCGGGGCGGCTGCGACTTCACCAATCTAGCGGGGAACGGGGCCAAAGGAATCGTCCCGAGGGATGATTAAGGAGCTAATCCCCCACCGGTGCGGGGTTCTACGATGCAAGGCGGGGATACATCCGGGCGCCGATCGTGACGAGGAGGACCGTCGTGAGAAGTATGACAACATAGTCGAACGCGAGCCCGAATGTGCTCGTGCTCCCGGCAAGCATGGACGTGCGCAGGGCGTCCACGACGTATGTCAGCGGATTGAGGAGAGCAACGGTCCTCAGCCATCCGGGCATGATGGCGGTGGGATAAATGGCGTTGCTTGCAAAGAACAGGGGCATCGTGAGAACCTGGCCGACCCCCATAAAGCGTTCGCGCGTTTTCACAATGCACGCGATGACGAGCGAGAACGTCGAGAAGAGGGCTGCCGCAAGCACGACAATACACACGACGTTCAGGAGTGCGAACGGACTCCAGTCCAGCCGCACGCCGAGAAGAAGCGAGAGACAGTACACGATCGCCGCCTGCGACAGGGTGCGTGCTCCGGCGGAAAAGCCCTTCCCGAGGACAAGCGCGGAACGGGGAGTCGGGCTGGCAAGAAATTTCTGCACAATCCCGAGATCACGCTCCCAGATAACGTTGATGCCGAAGAAGATCGCCACGAAGAGGACGCTCTGCGCAAGAATGCCGGGGGCGATGAAGTCCAGATAGGGGATGTTCCCCGTATTCATCGCCCCGTTGTGCGAGAACACCTGCCCGAACACAAGAAGCCAGAGCGCGGGCTGGAGGGCGCGCGTGACGAGCTCGGTGAAATCGTGGCGGAGCTTCCGCAGCTCGAATTCGGTGATGACGTACGTCTTCCCGATGAATCCGGTGAAGGGGCGGATGAATGCCGTTGTCATAAGGGTCAGATCTATCCGAGCCGCAGGGCCGCGGCCCGTTCGGCGGACACCGCGCGAAACGTGCCGCCGGAATCCGGGGTGCCGCCGGCGTAGTGCGCAAAAACCTCGTTCAACGTGCTTGTACGGCCGTCAATCGAGGACTCGAGTTCTTTGCAGGTCCCGAGCGCAGCCACTTTGCCCAGATGCATTATCGCGATTCGATCACAATGCGTCTCCGCCTCCTCCAGGTAGTGCGTCGTGAAGAAAAGGGTCGTTCCGTAGTTTGAGCGGAGATCGGTAAGGTGCTTCCAGACAGCGTCGCGAGCGATCGGGTCCAGACCGACGGTAGGCTCATCGAGGAAGAGGACCCTGGGGCGGTGGAGCGTGGACTGCGCGATTTCAAGCCGGCGGACCATGCCTCCTGAATATTCACCGACGAGCCGGCCTCCGTCGGCAGTCAGCCCCATGAATTCCAATGCCTCGTTGACGCGCGCCTTCCTCTCCGGGCGGGGCAGGTCATAGAGTTTCGCGAACAAGAGGAGGTTCTCGTAACCGGTAAGGGAGCCGTCCACGGAAACCGCCTGCGGAACATACCCTATGACGCGCCGGACCCTGACTGCCTGGGTCGTTATCGAGAACCCGGCAACGCGCGCCTCGCCTGACGACGGGCGCAGGAGCGTTGTGAGCATCTTGATCGTCGTCGTCTTGCCGGCCCCGTTGGACCCGAGAAGGCCGAAGACCTCGCCGCCGTTCACCGCAAGTGTGAGCGCATCGACCGCCGTGAACGTGCCGAAGCGGCGCGTAAGCACACTGATGTCAAGGACGATATCACTCATGAGAACCCGCAGATCCGTGTGTTTTCGACGGCCCTGCACCATCGTCGTAACCCCTGCGTCTCAATCACGGGCCAGGGCCTCAATCGGGTTGAGCTGTGAGGCTTTCCTTGCCGGGAGATACCCGAAGACAATCCCCGTGAGGAATGCGCATGCGAAGGCTATGGCAACAGGCGCAGCGGTGAAAATCACGCGCCAGCCCGCAATCGCCGATGTCGCCAGTCCTCCGCCGAAGCCGGCAACGACACCCGCTATTCCGCCGATGAAGCAGACAACGACGGCTTCGGTGAGAAACTGAAAAAGCACGTCGAAGCCGCGCGCTCCGATCGCCATGCGGATGCCGATTTCGCGGGTCCGCTCGGTGACAGAGACGAGCATGATGTTCATCACCCCGATCCCGCCGACAACGAGGGAGATTACCGCGATCGCCGCCAGAAGATACGTAAGCGTGTTTTGCGTTTCATCAGCCTGAGCGATCGTGTCCGCCTGATTCCGGATGTTAAAATCTTCCTTCCCGTGGCGCTTCATCATCAGCGCATGGAGCCCGGCCTGCACCGCGGTCATGTCCGCGTCCGTCTTCACCCTCACAACGATATCATTAAAGAACCGCTGGCCGAAAATGCGGGCCCCTGCCGTCGTGTAAGGGAGCCAGACGGAATTGTCCATGTCGTCGCCCCGCGGGGTCAGGCCTTTGCTGCTGAGGACGCCGATGACGAGGAACGGTGCGCTCCCGATAAGCACATACTGACCAAGCGGATTTGTTTCCGGAGGGAACAGGTTTTTGACGACGGTCTGCCCGAGAGCGACGACCTGGGCATAACCTTTGACGTGCTCCGCGGAGAAGAAGACGCCGGCCTGGGGCGGCCAGTCATGCACCTCCGGAAACTTGTCGCCCGTGCCTACCGCGGTCACTGTGAGGTCCTGGTTGCCGAAACGAAGAAGGGAGGAGAGATTCGTTTCCGGAACCGCCATGGAGACCCCCGGGACGCCTGCGATGAACGGCAGATCTTCAGGGAGGAATGTTGTGACAATCTCCGCCGAGGCACGGACGGCGGGCGGACCGCGCATGATTGTCAGGAGGTCGGTTCCCATGGCCTGGATCCGTTCGACGACGTCCTGTTTCGCGCCGTTGCCTATCGCCATAAGCGCGACAACCGAAGCGACGCCGATGATGATTCCCAGCATCGTCAGAACGGTTCGCATGCGATTATGGAGCAGCGAGCGCATTGCCATCTTCAGGGATTCGCCCAGAACCGCCGCGCCGGGCCCCGCGGCCTTCTCCGGTTCGCCGGCCTGCAGCAAGGTCCCGGTCTCCCCCTTTTGCATCTCGTCGGAAGTAATCCGCCCGTCGACAATGCGGACCAGCCGATGCGCGTAGGCGGCAATGTCCGTATCGTGCGTGACAACGATGATCGTGTGGCCGAGGCCGTGCAGATTCTCCAGGATGGCCATGACCTCCTTCCCCCCCGTGCTGTCGAGCGCGCCCGTCGGTTCGTCGGCGAGTATGACCGGTCCGCCGTTCATGAGCGCACGGGCAATGCTGACGCGCTGCTGCTGACCCCCCGAAAGCTGGCCGGGATTGTGGTTGAGACGGTCGCCGAGCCCGAGATCCACCAGCAGCTGTCCGGCATGAGCCTTTCGTTCCGCCTTCCCGACGCCGCGATACACCGCCGGCACTTCCGCATTTTCGATGGCGCTCAGGTCCGACATCAGATTGTAGCGCTGGAATATGAAGCCGAATGTATCGCGCCGGAGCGCTGCCAGCGCGTCGCCGTTGAGGCCGGCCACGTCGATGCCGCGGATGGAATACGTCCCTGCCGACGGGCTGTCGAGGCAGCCGATGATGTTCATGAGCGTAGATTTCCCCGAGCCGGATGCACCCATAATGGCGACGAATTCCCCGCTCCGGATCTCCAGCGTCACATCCTTGAGGACCGTCAGCGGCTCGCCGTCCGTATACGTGCGGCAAACAGCCTTGAGTTCGAGCAGAGCCGGCGGCATCACGGACCCTTCCGGGTGCTCAGCGCGCTTGACGTCGCCCCCCCCTGTGCCGCAATCTCCCCGATGACGACCCTCTCCTTTTCATTGAGGCCCGTTCTGACCTCCGCCGAGATTTCGCTCCTGATCCCTATCGTTATGGCACGCTTCTCGACGCTGCCATCGTCTTTCAGCACCCTGACCGTGGTCTCCGCGCCCTCGCCGGCATTGCCGACCGCGGCGGCAGGAATGAGCAGAACACCCGTTGCACGCGCCAGCACGATGAATACCTGGGCGGTCATCTGGATTTTCAGTTCGCGCTCGAGGTTCGGTATATCGAACAGAACGTCGTAGAACACCACGTTGTTTATGAGTTCCGGCGTCGGAAGAATCTGCCGTACCGTGCCGTCCCAGCGCAGGGAGTCGCCGAGAATTGTAAAGTAGACTTCCTGACCGGGCTTGACCCGGACGATGTCCGCTTCGGAGACCTGCGCCCAGACAGTCACCGTATCGATGTCACCGATCCGCAGGATATTGGGCGCCTGCTGATTGGCGTTCAGTGTCTGCCCTTCGAGAAGACTGACTGAGACGACTTCGCCGGCCATCGGCGCCGTTATCGTCGTATACCCGAGATTGGCCCTGCCGGTCTTTACCGCGGCCGCAGCTTCCCTCATCTGCGCAGAGAGCGAGGCGGCATCAGCGAGCGCGACGTCGTATGCGGCCCGCGTGATATCGCGGTCGTTGGCGGAGATCAACTGATGCGCATACATCGTGTCGTTGCGTACCCGTTGCAAACCCGCGAGGACAAGCTGCGCCTGTTTAATCGAACGCTGTGACGTCACGTTCTCCAGTGCCGCGCTGGCGGATGTGAGCGCCGTCGCTGCCAGCACCGGGTCGATTTCCGCCAGCACCTGGTTCTTTGTCACCTCATCACCGCGCTTGACCTTGAGCAGCTTCAGCTTCCCGGAAGTCTGTGCGCCGACGTCGACATAGTTGATGGGCTGCACCACGCCCGCCGCCACGACCGTGGTCTCCACGTCGCCCCGCTCGACCGACGCGGTGGCATACCGGACGGGTGTTTTGACGAACAGGAGGCGGTATCCGAACACGCATGCGCACGCCACCAGGCACGAGGCTATCAGCCAGAGGCTGAGCCTCTTCAGGCGGGAACGGGATTGTACAGGGTGATTCCCCGGGGGAGGTGCAGCCGGGCCCCCGGCGGGAACAACGGGAGCCGCTGCCGGAGCAACGCTTGACGGTTCCATTCTATTGATTTCCTGGTTTACGCGGCCGGGCAAGCCTTCCCGCCGGCAGTGACCCACCGGCCGGAACGATTCCCGGAAAAGCCCGCATGCCGCATTCAGGCCGCAACGGGCACTTCCACCGAGACCTTCTTGAGTTCAACGGCAAGAGCGAGCCGCACCTGGTCGCTTACGACAACCGCGCCGGCTTCCGTGAGATTGTTCCACCGGAGACCGAAATCCTGGCGGTTGAGTTCTCCCGATATTTCAAATCCGGCGACGTCCCCTTCGAATCCCTTTGCCGTTCCGTTGTACGTGGCATCAAGCGAGATCCTCCTCTTCGTCCCCCGTATTGTCATATCGCCGGTGATCGTGTACTCCTGGCCGGTTTTCCTTTTTATCGAGGTCGACACGAACGTGAGCTTTGGAAATCCGGATGCGTCGAAGAAGTCAGGCGACTTCAGATGCCCGTCGCGTTGCTCATTGTTCGTGCTTATGCTGTCCACCGCGGCCTCAAATTGCACGCGCGCGTCGCTGAAATCGGGCTGGCTCGCCGAGACAGAACCGCTGAAGGTCTTGAATTGTCCTGTCACAGACGAGACGAGCAGGTGTTTCACTTTGAACGCGATTTCGGAATGTGCCGGATCAATCGTCCACTCTGCCATATGCATGCCTTTGTGTGATTGCCATGATTGAGTACAACGGATTCACCCGACCGCGGCTTATGCCGTCTTATTTCCGGTCTGGTCGGCAAGATAGTTTTCCATGCCCATCTGGTCGATCTGGGCGCGCTGTGATTCCGCCCAATCGACATGCCCTTCCTCCATCTTCAGGATCTTCGAGAGCAGATCGACAGTCCCCTGATCGTCGAGCGACCGGGCGAGCTTTATTGCCTCATTGTACGTGCGTACCGCATCCAGCTCATCGTTGTTGTCGTTCTTTATCATCTCTGCGACGGTTTTCCCGATCTTCATGGGATTGAGCTTTGACACGGTAGGCGTACCGTCGAGGAATATGATCCGTTCGATGAGCCACTCCGCATGATGCATCTCATCCATCGCCTGGCTTCTGATTGCCAGGTGGAGCTTCGCAAACCCCCAGTTCTCACACATCTCCGAATGGACCATGTACTGATTGATCGCCGTAAGTTCGTCTGCGAGCTGCCTGTCAAGCACCTTGAGAATCCTGTCATTGCCTTTCATGTTCCTTCTCCTCCTTTTGCCTGTACGGTTTTTCCGCCCCTGCAGAACCCGTGCCGGCGTTCCTGCGTAGCACCTCGCCGCCCGGAACGCGGAAGTGTTCCCGGACCTTTGCAGTTATCTGCTGGTCGGTCATCTTGTCGACCGTTTCCACATCGACGACCCGCGGACCCGACGGATCAAGGCTGAGGCGTTTTTGCAGTTCGCCTTTTGCCTCACCGGGGCCGAGGATCAGAACGGCGTCCGCGTCCTGCAGAAGCGAAATCACCTTTGCATAGTATTCGTTCAGGTGGTTCGTAAACCGGTGTTCCATCTGATCCTCCGGTCTTCCGCCGGAAAAGCGGACGTGTTTCTCCACATCGGAGACAAGTGCATGCGTCTCCTCGACTCCGTCTCTTTCGCGTACGATGAACGCTTTCCGGTGGTCCAGCCAGATCCCCACGTTGCTTTTCATGAATTCCTCCTTTGTTCCCGATTCCGCTGCACAACCTCCCTCACGCGACAAGACGCCGCTTCCTGCCAAAGACGAGTACGGCACCCCCGATGATCATGACGCCAATGCCGACATAAGGCTGCCAGTCCACGCTGTGATCTTTGTCCCTTGTTATCTCAACCGGCCCGATGTCCGCAACTTTCTCTTTTGTCACGTAAGTGAAACCCGAATAGAGTGTCATCAACAGACCCAGGACGAGTATAACGATACCTGCAGTTTTCATTGTGCTCCATTTCTGTTGTTTTCTGTTATTTTTCGGACGCGATAATCCCCTTCCGTGTCAGCTCAGCCGTTGCAAAGCGGACGATCTCCGGCCGGAGCACCCGCACGCAGGGATGCATGCGAACCGGTCCACACGATCCCTGCAAAAGGAGAGATCCCGCACACGATGCAAAACCCGCTCAGGAGAAGCGTTACCCCCATCAGGCCTGCTACGATCGCCGGAAAGTCATACGCAACCAGGCTGCCGAAGTGCGAAGACGCTCCGGTTTTCGTGATTTGCGCGACCCCCCTGAATATGAGGAAGCCTCCGAGCATGATCCTTGCGGCGAAGAGGATCGTGTCCATTGGAGCGGGTGACTCCTTTCGATCAATCGGGAGACAATTCCCCGTCGAATACGTCGGATTCGTCCCCGGCCACCGGGACCAGCGCTTTTTTAGAGACCTCTTTCCTGATGGCAATCAAGAGGGGGATTGCGACAAGCGTCACACGCACCGCCATAGTCCAGAATTGCCTCGTGGCGAGAATCCTGAAAAACATATACTTCTCCTTTCAGAGTTCAATAACGAAAACCCGATGCGCGGTTCGGCGGCGGCCGGGGACGACGACAGAGGTGCCCCGGCGCAGGGACTACATCAATTGCGCGGCAAGGCGAAACGCCTTGCGCTTCAATTCCTCGCCGCGGCCAAACCAGATCGACTCCAACCGGGTGGAGGGATCTGCTTCCATCAGATGGTCGGTGTATTCGGTAATACAGTTGAACGCCCCCCACAGCGTCCCCCGGGAAAGCGCGGCACCCTGTCCAGACTCGTGCAGATTAAGAACGGATTCCCGGGTCCTTCCTGCTGCCGCCCCGTCCGCGTCCGCGCCATCGTCCGGGACAAGCGCCTTCACATACTGCAGCAGCTGCTCGTCGGTTATTTTCGTGAGCGCCATCTTGTTAAAGACCGCGTCGAGTTCTCCGAAGAGCCGGTTTGAATGCGCCAGCAAAGCAAGGGCCGTCTTTACGTTCTCCGGTCCCCCGGCCGTATGGGGGACATGGACTTCCCCAGCTCCCTGCAAAGCGGCAGTCAGCGTGTTGTTACAGACCACGCGCACAGGCGTCAGTTTTACCCGGACAGAGCGACAGTCGTCGTGACTGTTCGAGAGCAACAGGTATTTGTTCACGTGGTCGTTTTCGTTCACCGACATGAACCCGGGAAGCTTTGCCAGTATCCACATGCGTTCACCCCGGCCTATGATCCCGGCTGTTTCGTAACTCGCGGTGCCGTCTGCTACGAGAGTATCGAAGAATGAGAAAGCGTCTCTGTTCTGCACCGGTTCGTAATCCTCTCCGACGATGCCCAGCACGTCCCCCGTATCGGTCCTTGTCGTCACCCAGCGATCGGAGACACTAGCGTCGATGTCCTGATCCACGAACCCCGCCATGGGTTTGATGACGACAGTATAATCCAGCCCCGCAAAGCCGACAGCCTCATTTGCTGTCAGCGGATCATCCAGCTCCTTGCCCATGTCGTGCCAGGGGGACGGTGCCGCACCCGGGTAGGGAGACGGTGTTCTCGGAACACGGAAGTGATTTTCCCGGAGGGTTCTTTCGCAGACCGTTGACTTATCCAGAGGATGTCCCGGTCTGAGGATTGTATAGAGAGGATAGATCCGTCTCGAGAGGGTCTGCTGCCATCCGAGAAACCTGACATCCTGAACTCTTCCGACCGGAGCCCGGATATCTTCCGGAACGGCGACTGGGACGCGCAGCGTCTTTGTGATCTCCTGAGGGCGTTGCCAGACCATGCTGTCTCCTTGCGCCAGGTGAAGTTGCATCTCTCCCACGGGCGGGGGGAGACTGCCGTCCTACCACTCCAAGTTTACAATGAGGACACCCGGATTTCATGCGCCAAAGGGATGAAAGAAGAGCTAATCCCATTTGAACGCCGGCTTCACGTCACCCCGTTAGCCCCATCTTCCACCACGGCGGTTCAGTGATTCTCGTGACGGTTCCGATCATCGCTCCGGGGGTGGACAACTTGATGGCGCACCGGCACCTCAATTCGCACACGGGCACGGCTGCGATGATAGGGATGCTGGACATAGTGGTGTCTTTCGTGGTGCCCGGCAGCCACGCGAAGCTGCACCTGGGAACCGGCAACGGGGGCGGCTAACATCCCTGCAATCAACAGCCCGGCGGTGATTATCTGGTAGTGTTTCATTGGTTTTCTCCATGCGTTACTTTGTGCAGCCACTGCTGTGACTTCGTGAATCAACAATCCTTCAAGTGCGAACAAGGATCTTCACGGTCCCGACTATGACAGACTCCGCCGGCTGCTGATGATGTTCACAAGGAAGCCAACGAGTGCGACGACAAGCAATCCGTGAATGAAACCCCACATGGTTATAGGACGTCAGATGATTCGGGAGATCCCTGATGAACTCCTGACTCGACTCCTTCGTCGCGGTGTCTTCACTCATGCACTCCCCCGAGGACGAAGCATGTGCCGCAGAGGACAATCGCCTGAGAGAATCTCATCGGGCGTTCTCCTCTCCCGGGACGTTTACAGGATAATAAGGATCACAAGCAGGATAATGAGAAGGGTGACAACACTTATCGTTATCGTCTGATCCGCCTGCTCCATGTCCTGGACGACGTAGCCTGAAAAGGCATTGAGCTGTGTGTCCGGAACGCGGGTAAAGCCGTTCGTGCCCGCAAGCTCGTCCTGTTTGTCCTGAACCGCCGATTTGAATCTCTGGATGCCCGCGATATCCTGCTTCGACGTAAAAGGCATGCTCGCGGCGATATCGAGGGCGTTCGAGACGACCCGGAAGGATTCATTGAGGATCCGGCGCTTCTCGGCAGGGCTGACGGCCGCTTTTGCCTTTGTCGCAGCGTCGCTGAAGTATCTCTGCAAATCGCCCGTTCCGCCGGCGAAGACGGGGAGAGCGAACATGCACGTTATGGCGATTGTCCCTAATGCGGTTCGTCCGTTCATTTGTGCACCTTCCATTTAGATGATCACTGATGAAAGCGAGAGTGATACCCTGATGGGCTGCGATTTTGACACTTCCATGCTAGCGGTAATTCCACCGGATTGATATCCCCCGAAGGGATGGAAGGGGGATTAATGACTGTCGGGAAGAGGAAGGGCGGGTATGATACAATAAACGAAGGAGGTCTGATGACCCTGGTCTGTCACGCCGGCTCCGGAGCCGCCTGAGTTTTCTGCGGTTCCGGCGGGGAACTTCCATGGGTCAGCCCCCCTATGCCGATGAGCATTCCCAGCGTCGTCCATATCAATGTGATGACCTCCTGATCACCGAAGTTCCACTCGGTGAGTCCGTTGACAAAGAAGGCAACAAGCGCGGCGAGGACACCGACGGCGAATGAGCCCTTGAACCAGTCTTCACGCACGAGCGTGAATACCCCCCACTCCACTCTGGCGACCTTGACAAACATCGCGACAAAGACGATGAACCCGATAACGCCGTAGTTCACAAGGACCTGCAGAAGGGTATTGTGCAGGTGCCCCCAGAGTCTGGGGAGACTCGGATCGGCATATTTGTCGATGAGGCGGCCCGTGTCAATATCCCCCACCCCGACGACGGGATGATCCTTGAAAATGGCGATGCCCGCCTTCCAGAGCTCCAGGCGCACCTTGTTTTCAGGGTGGTTGACGTCAACGATGCTCTCGATCCGCCCCTTGATGTACGGCGGGGCAAACAGAATGATGACCGCGACGAGGAGTATCACCGGGATAACCACACGCCTGTTCCGTACAATCGCGATAAAGAGGACGCCCGCCGTCACTGCGACGTATGCGCCGCGCGTGACCGTAGCCCAGAGCGATACGAGGACGGGGAGCATTGCGGCGATCACCAGCCACCGCACGTTCCGGGGGGTGCGAGGATGAATCGCAAAGGGGAACAGGAGGAGCGTCCCAATCGTCATCAGCTCCGACGTCGTCATGTAGAACTGGAATATGCCGAGACGCGTGTTGTCCCCGGGACCCCCGAGGAGAAGCTTCAGAACCCCGATCACGGAGACAATCACGGCCGTCCCAAGCAACGTTGCGACGAGACGCCGGGCCCGTATCTCCGTCGTGACTATCGTGGCAAAGAAATAGACAAGGCCGATCAACAGAATGCGCTTGGACAGGATGATTGACTGCAGGGGATCAGATGAGAAGATTGTAGCGATGATCTGTACAATGAGGAATCCTGCAAAGTAGTAGTCGAGGGGGGTCCGCCTGACGGGCCACTTTCTTTCGGTGATTGAGATTCCCAGCAACGTCACGGACATCAAACCCATCGAGAGGGAATTGACGGCGATCGATACATACGTCGATACAAGGAAGATGTACGTCCCGCCGATCTCCAGCGCCCTCAGGAAGCGGGCAAGGGCTTCGCGTTTCACGTCATTGAGCATCTGATTCATATGGCCTTCTGCGGGGCGGGCCGCGCGTTGCGGCGTTCCCGGAGCATGGCGCATGCGATCTGAAGTACTTCTTCCACTGTGACGCTTCCGACGGTCTCATCCGCACCCCGGACGGCGGCGAAGGAATCACCAACCGGCTTCCATTCGACCGGATCGGTGGGCCCGAAGACGGCGACAAGCGGGACGCCGACGGATGCGGCGAGATGCATGATCCCCGTATCGTTGCATATGAGCAGGTCGCACATCGTGAGAAAAGCAGCGAGCCGGCGTAAGCCCCCCGGAGCCACCTTCATGACGTCGAAGTCGACATTGCGCGAGAATTCAGCGGCCAGATCGCTTTCACGCGGGCCCCAGCAGAGAACGATTCTTGCGCCCTCGCGGTCCCGCAACTGCCGGGCGAGACCGGCAAACCTCTCAGCCGGCCACCTGTTCTTCAATTTCCCGGCGCCGATGTGCATTGCCACCACCGGTCGTGCGGGATCGGATCTGAGCAGCGGGTACTGGCGTGCTGCGGCGCGGGATTCCGATTCGTCAAGACGCATGAGTTCGGAGCGGTCTTCCGTATCCGCGCCGATGTAACGCACGATGTCAAGATTGCGATCGGTTTGATGCCTCGGGCCTGCGTGTTCCGGCGCCTCGAGGTTATAGAAGAAATTCCGGGAGCACCCCTCGAACCGGCGCGCTGCCGAACCGACGATAATCCGGCTGCCGGAGAGCCCGGCGAGGATGTCACTGGAGAGGGAATGGCTGACGGTATTCAGCACGACGGCGAGATCCCATTTGCGATAGAGCCCGGAGAACAGTTTGAGGAGTTTTGCCGGGTCCCATTGATTGAGCGTCTTCTGCAGCACGAGGATCTCGTCGACAAACGGATTGTTGACGAGAATGCCGGCAAATTCATCCCGGACAAGTACTCCCAGACGGGCCGAGGGAAATTTCCGGCGGAGGGCACGCAGGACGGGGGTGGCAAGAAGGAAATCACCCATCATGTCGTGCTGGCGAACAAGGAGCACCCGTTTCACACGCGAGAAATCGACCTCGCGCGGATCGAGCGCCGGCTTGCGGATAAGTGCTTCCAGGGAGCCGACAAAGGCGCGCTTCAGAAAAGGCAGGCTTCAATCCCCCAGGTTGTCAATTGACAATTCTGGTGCAATATAGCATTCGGGCACCGACAATCAAGAAGATTATGCGCCCGTGCGGGGGGGGAGAGCCCCGCAGATCGTCAGGGACGGTCCAGAGGCTCGTTTGTCCGCCCGTTGAGGAACCCGAACTTCCTCACGTAGAACATGAGGTCGCCTCTGTCGATGGGCTTTGACAGGAACGCGTCACACCTGGGGATCGCCTCGAGGAGATTGTGCTGATCGCTGAGGGCGGTTGTCATTATGATTTTGGCTTCCTTCCCTTGCGCGATGCCGTGCGCAGCCTCCAACGCGCGGATCTCCTTCAGGACCGTCTGCCCTTCGATTTTCGGCATCATGATGTCAAGACAGATGAGATCGAACGGACGCCCGGCAAGGTGCGCCGCCCGGACCGACTCCAGTCCGATTTCGCCGTCCGAGGCGGTCTGTATTTCTCCGACGGACTGCAGGCATTTGGCAAGGATGAGGCTGCAAATGGGCTCGTCTTCAATAATGAGGATCCTCATCGTGTCATCCTCTTCCTTTTCATCTCTTCGAGTTCCGGGGTCACGTATTTTTCGATGCACGAAGGACAGGCGCCGTGCGAAAACTTCGCCTCGGTCCGGGTGCTTATATACCCTTCGATCGGCATCCAGGAGTCGTTCTCGTCCCGGATCTTTTTGCAGTACGAGCAAATGGGAAGGAGTCCCTCCAGCTGCCGCATCTCGGTGCGCAGCGTGATGATGCGCGATGCCACATGGAGGCGCGCCGTCAGTTCATCCATGTCCACCGGCTTGTGGAGGAAGTCATCGGCCCCCGCCTCGATACCTTCAAGGTACGCCTTCTTCCCCTCCACGCCGGTGAGAATGACGATATAAATGTACCGTTCCTGCGTAAGGGTGCGGATTCTCCGGCAGAGCTCGAGCCCGTCGACATTGGGCATCATCCAATCGGTGATGACAAGTTGCGGCTTCTCGGCGTGGAACTCCTCCCACGCTTCCTCCCCGTCCTCGGTGACGATGACGTCATATCCCATGTTCTTGAGCTTTACCTTCAGGATCACGCGGGAGACGCTGTCATCCTCTGCAACAAGAATTTTCATGATCTACGCCGCATTGAGGGTGAATTTTGTGCTAAGGAGCGCACCGGTCTCACGAAACACCTGTTCAAGCTCGGTGATGGCACTGCCAATCCTGTCCCGCTCAGGCGTCCTTTCGCAATCTTCAAGGCGCTGGCAGATGCCGGCCATGCCGACAAGGCCGAGCTGCCTGCACGCACCTTTGAGCTTGTGCGAGGTTTCACGCACCGCCTGCCAGTCCGCCGATTGAAATCCCGATGTGATCTGCCCGATTCTCCCGGGGGTTTCGGCCAGAAACATCGAGAGGAGCTGTTCCACAAGGTCCGGTTCGTCCGGACCGGCAATGTTACGCAGCGCGAAGAGGACTGCCTCATCAAGAAGCGCCCCCGCGGGCTTCCCTCCAGCCGGCGGCACGGCGGCGGTTTCGATTTTCGGGGAATGCAGGTTCAGCGCCGACGCCAGGTCCGCCAGGCGTACAGGCTTGGCAATGTATCCGTCCATCCCCGCCGCGAGGCATTTTTCACGGTCCCCCTGCAGCGCATTCGCCGTCATCGCAATGATTATCGTGTGCCCCGATGTCCCCTCCTGAGCACGAATCCGGGATGTCGCCTCGTAGCCGTCCATTTCGGGCATGTGAACGTCCATGAAGACGACGTCATACCGCTGACGCCGCACGGACTCGACGGCCTCGAGACCGTTTCCTACAACATCGGCCCTGTATCCGAGCCGCTGCAGCAACCGCTGGGCAACCTTCTGGTTTATCAGATTGTCCTCGGCGACAAGGAGCTTCAGCGGCGCCCGGCCGGCGGCCGCCGGGTCGGGCTTCTGCGGCGCGGGCGGCATTACCTTTACAGTCTTTTCGCTGTTGAAGACGCTTATGATCACGTCATACAGCTGGGAAGGCTTTATCGGTTTCGTAAGGCACGCCGACAGGGAGAGCTCGCCGTGCTGTTCTTTCAACTGCCGGGCGCTCGACGAAAGGGAGGTCAGCATAATCACCGGCAGGGTCTTCCCGTCCCGCAGTCCGCGGATTTCAAGCGCGAGCGTCGCACCGTCCATGCCGGGCATCTGCATGTCGATAATGGCCAGGTCGAACGGCCTTCCCTCCCGCAGCAGCGCGAGGGCTTCTTCCCCTCCCGTCACGGCCTCAGAGATCATCCCCCAGGACCGGGATTGGAGTGTGAGAATCCTCCGGTTCGTCTCGTTGTCATCGACAACGAGCAGCCGTTTCCCCGCGATCTGCGGCTGATCCAGCCTCGTGTGGTCCTGCGGAACGGCGGGCGCAGAGGGAGCCACGATAGTGAAACAGAACGTCGAACCGGCGCCGGGACGGCTCTCGACCCACATCCTTCCGCCCATGAGCTCGCTCAGGCGCTTGCTGATGGCAAGCCCCAGCCCGGTTCCGCCATAGTGTCGCGTCGTGGATGAATCGACCTGGCTGAAAGATTTGAAGAGCCGGTCCAGGCGGTCCGCGGCAATCCCGATGCCCGTATCCCGCACGGCAAACTGCACCTCATTATCGTTCCCCTCCAGAGGGCGGGAGCTGACGGACACGACGACTTCCCCCGCGGCCGTGAATTTCACGGCGTTGCTCAGGAGATTGACGAGAATCTGGCGGAGGCGCGTCACGTCGCCTACAATGGACTGGGGGGTCGTTTCGTCCATGATATAGGCGAGCTCGATCCCCTTCTCCACCGCCTTTGAGGAAAACAGATCCAGCGATTCCTCGATGCAGGTCGGGAGGGAGAACGCCTGATGTTCCAGGTCAAGCTTTCCGCTCTCGATCTTCGAGAAATCAAGAATTTCGTTGATGATCGTCAGGAGTGCATCACCGCTTGTCCGGACAATCTCGACAAACTCGCTCTGCTCGGCGTCCAGATTCGTGTCGAGGAGAAGTCCCGTCATGCCGATAATGGCATTCATCGGGGTGCGGATTTCATGCGACATGTTCGCCAGGAATTCGCTCTTCGACCGCGTCGCAGCTTCGGCCGCCTCTTTTGCCTGGAGCATGTCAAGAGCGGCCCTTTTCTGAAGCGTGATGTCGGTGGCCACGCCAAGAAGCAGGGGTTTTGATTTGTCCTCCTCGACGATGGGAATCTTGATGACCTGCATCCACCGTTGCTCGGCGTTCGCGGTCGTGAACCGCTCTTCGGAGATGAACTTTTCGGAGCCCGAATCCATCACTTCCACGTCGTCTTTCCGGAATTTCTCGACCTGGCTCTGCTCCGGGTTGAAGTCCGCATCGGTCTTTCCGATAAGATCGTCCACCGTCGCGCCGTACGCCTGGGCCAGCGCGCGGTTGGCAAGCGTGAACCGTCCCTCCCTGTCCTTCGCGAATATGAAGCTCGGATTCAGATCGATCACCTTCCTCAGGAAGGAGCGCTGGTCCTGCAATTCGATTGTCCGCACGTGAACCAGTTCTTCAAGCTGGTGCTTGCGCGAGGTAAGCGTGCGCACCCGGATCCTGTGGCTCCCGAGCGCGACGGCGACAAGCAGGATGCCCGACAGACCGTAGAACCACCAAGTCTCGTAGAAATGCCTTGCAAGCTCGAATTCGGTGCTTGCCCCCACCTCGTTCCAGAGGCCGTCATTGTTGCATGCTATGACGCGGAATCGGTACTTCCCGGGCGGAATGTTCGTGTAGAACGCTACACGCCGCGTACCGGCATTCTGCCACGTTTTGTCGTACCCTTCGAGCTTGTATTTGAACAGAACTCTCTCCGGCACGAGGTAGCTGAGTCCCGTATAGTGAAACTCCAGCTTGTCCGCGCCGGGGGGGAGGACAAGCGAGCCCCGCGACGCAACGACTTCCTGATCCACAATAACCTGTTCGATCCTCACCGGGGGGAGGAGTTCGTTCCTGCTCAGGGCGTCAGGGTCGATCATTATCGCCCCCTTCCTCGTCGCAAACCAGATTCGCCCGTCGCGTGCCCGTATTCCGCTTGTCGGCCAGTCGCCGAAACATTCGTCTGTCTTTACGCCGTCGGCGCTGACGTAGACGCGGGTTTCCACGGACGCCACCCGCCCATCTGCAAAGCCATCGAGATCTTTGCGGCTGATTCGCCCGATCCCTCTGGGGCTGCTCATCCAGAGATTCCCGGCGCCATCGCCGAGCACGCAGAAGATTGCATCATTGAACAGTCCGGCCCGGGAGTTATACACCGTGAATCTGCCTTCCCTGTACCGCGTCAGGCCGCCCCGGGGAGAGCTGAACCAGATGCTCCCGCGCTTGTCATCATAGATGGAGCTGACCCAGTTGCCGGCCATTCCGTCGGCCGTCGTGAAGCCTCTCAAGACGCCATTCTGTATCCGCACAAGGGAGTCCGCAGTCCCGACCCACATGATGTCCTTGCTTTGAGAATAGAAACAGCTCACGTAGAGGAGGGAAGGATACGTCTCTCCCGCCGGTCCATATGGGACGAGCCGTCCCCTCTCGAACCTGAAAAGGCCCGTATGATCGACGAACGTGATAATACCGCGGTCGTCCTCGCCCAGCGCCGTAAACCACCGGTTCGGCAGCCCCGACGAAGTGTCATACTTCGTCACGCGGCCCCCGTTGATATGGACGAGCTGACCTGTCTGCGCGATCCAGAGGCTTCCGTCACGGGCGACCAGGGACGGCCCAACAGAGATGTCGAATTTTGTGTATGTCCCGTTTTTCAGGCGAGTGACATTCGAACCCTGGTCGCTCAGGAAGTAGAGACTGCTGTCGCCTGTTTCAACGACGCTCGAGATACGATCATTGGCAAGTCCCTCGTACGCGGTATACGGCGTGATGCTGACGTCTCTGAACTGATTCAGCCCGCCTCCCGTGCATACCCAAAGACTCCCCTCCCTGTCTTCGACGATGGCGGAAACGCAGTTGTCCGTCAGCCCGTCCGATTCCGTGAATGAAGTCCACTTCCCGCCGGACCAGCGGCAGAGCCCGTTCTGCGTCCCGACCCAGAGGCTGCCATCCCGGTCTTCCGTGATGGCGTTGATGAGGGAACCTGAAAGGCCGTCGGAGACATTGTAGGTTGTCAGACTGCCGTTCTTCAATCTCGATAGCCCGTTATACGAACCGATCCAGATGCTCCCCTCCCTGTCTGCATACACGATGGTGGTGGGCTTTCTGAATTCTCCCTCCTTCGTCCTGAGTGAGAGGATTATCCCAGGCCGTGAGGGATCGATGATCTCGACGCCCCTGTGCGTGCCGATCCATATTCGGCCCGTTGAGTCTTCGACGATCCCGGTGATAAATTCAGCCCTCTCCGTCAGGGGTTTGATCTTCCCCTCCCGTAACGCGAAGAGGCCCATCGACGTACCGATCAGGAGACTTCCGTCACGGGTCTGGTGCAATCTCCCCACTTGAGTATCAAAGAACCCCTCTCCTGTGCCGTACTTGAGAATCCTGTCATTTTTCAGCCCTCTCAAACCTCCGTACAGGGTGCCAACCCAGAGCGTGCTGTCCGCAGATTCACACAATGCAGCAATCTGTTCGTGATCGTTTATGTTCCCAGGATCCGGACTCACTTCGGTGAATGTCACGCCGTCAAATCGAAATAACCCGGCCGTCATCCCGAGCCAGAGATACCCGTCGCGCATCTGCAGCGCGGCCGTAACGCTGTTCGACGGCAGGCCATTCTGACGCACCCAGATGCTGTGCGCGTATTGATTTATTGTCTTGTGCGGATCAAGGGCCAGAGCAGTCCACGTCGACCAGATGATGAGCGCGATAATCAGCGCAAGAGAGGTTCCCCGTGAGATGCCAGGAGGTCGGGAACTGTGCATGTGGATGTTCATTCCAGGGCCCAGATTGCCTACACATGAGAAAAGAAAAGAGCATTCGCGGATAAAGGGGCAATATACATGCCATGGGAAGAACCTTAGAGCGGTCACCGAAAGGAGGGTTTTGAGGGAATGTTTCGAGCGATGCGGGAGCCTCGTGGCGAATACTCGCCATCTGGCTAGATTGAAGGGGAGACTGCCGGAACCCCGACAAGGGGTCCTTTTTCAAAGAGATTCACAGTGTCACAAACCGGGGTCGACCACCGTCACGCGACTGTTGAATTATTGTGCGCGCTTAACAATGTTCGTGCGCGGCACCAGATTTTTCACAGGAAGCGGCAAACGAATTTGGACGTCAGCTTTCCCCTCATTGAGCATTCCCTTAACTCGCTGTCTTTATTCTCCGGCGTCCTGGACACATCGGAATCCCACCGTCCCGGAACGGTCGTAGGAAGGCGCCATCAGGAGCAGCTTACCGTGTTCCTCGAGCCTGTGCGCCTGCGGGAAATACCACATCGAACCGCGCGGCCGGTAATAACTCCCTCCTTTCAATATGCCCGCGCGCGTGTGCTCGTCGACGAATTCATCCGTCATTTGCCACACGTTTCCTACAAGGTCCATCACACCGAACGGACTTGCCCCCGAAGGATGCGCATCCACCGGGTCCGGACCCCGCATCGCGCGACTTGAGTCCGGCACCGGAACAGCGGCGGTGTCCCAGGTATTTCCCCAGGGGTACACGCGTCCGTCGTCCCCCTGTGCCGCGTACTGCCACTCCCATTCGTGGGGAAGGCGCTTCCCGCTCCATGCTGCATAGGCGCGGGCATCCTCAAGAGCTACCCAGGTCACGGGCCTGTTCGACCATCCTTCGGGGTACGTCCCCTTCCTCCAATCGAGAAGAAAATTCGTGCGATCCCCGGGACGATATTTGCTGGAATCAAGGAACCTCTTGAACTGCTCGTTCGTGACCGGAAACCTGTCGATCCAGAAAGGCTTCAGGGCGATCATGTGCTCGTGGTACCGGCGCGGCGAGTCTTCCCAGGAATGTTGAACATCCACGCCGATGTCATTGGAGCCTTCGATCTCAATCCCCCTCGATCTGAAGAGAAATGTGCCCGCGGGGATCCTCACCATGCCGGCCGGAGCGGCCGCCGGAACAAGCGTCGATTCGATCGGGACGATCTGCTGGGGGAGCTCGACCCATTTTGGAGAAAATCCCTCAAGCGACCTTGCCGTCATGGACTTCATCTTCCCCATGAATGCCGTCATGCCGCTGTCGGGAGCGCCCGTCGTGGCAAGGAGGGCGCCGAACCCTCCCGGTTCCAGTGCGAAGCTGAGGACGACACGATCTCCCCGGCGCTCCCGCACCAGCTCAAGGCCGTGGTACAGATCGAAATACCTCATCCCCTCGCGGACGGGAACGTCGATCTGCGGCCCGGTCACGGAATACGAGTTCCGGTTGACGATCGTCCACGCTGTCCGCCCCCCGAGCGGCCACCTGCTCGCGAATACGCCGTAGCGGAGCATGGGATATGATGGCTCCCAGTCCTGGCTCACAAGAAATGGTGCGAGTTCCCGCTCGATGCTGCTCATGCGGCGGGTCGCCTCGGCGTCGCGGGGAGTTATGCCGTTCCAGATCCCCCAGATGTTCTCCCAGCTCTCCCATCCAACCCCGTTGAAGAATGCGAATTGAAGATCGTCGGTCTTTTCCCTGTTCCACCGGTCGGAGATGTTTACCATGTGGCGGGGCTCAAGCCACTTGTACCGGTCTACCAGGGGAATAAAGGGGTACTGGTACTGACCCCATGTGAGAAGGTTGTATGCAACCGCTTCGTCGTGACAGCCCGCCTCGGGCTCGAATGCGAGCGGGTGGCCTATTTTTTCCGCCGCGGCGGGAAATGCGCGCGGGATCCCGTCCTGTGTGTCTCCGTTGATGCCGTCCGCGCCGATTTCCGACATCAACTCTGCGATAGCAACAGGCCACGGCTTTCCAATATCCGCCGTACCCTGGTCCCACATCATCATGGGGAAAAACACCCGCACCCCGCGGCGGTGGAAATCTGAGACCATGCCTCTGACACCGGCGATTCCTCCCGGCATGGACCGGATCATGTCATGCTGGTTCCGGTTGTCGATCCCCATATTCGGGTACGTCGGCCAGATCAGGACCGCGTCTATGCCGCCGTAGCGTTTCTGGAGATCATCGAGATACCTGTCGACGGTGTAACGTCCTGCCCGCGGATCGTAGAAATACCGGTCTTCGACCATCATTTGCGGCTGGATGAAACTGGACTGCGTCCATCGCAGGACAGGCATATCGTACCGTGACCCGTCATACCCGACCCGGATGCGGCGTTCGGTTCTCCAGTGCTGGATGTCTGCAAGCCATTGCGCGTGGATCTCCGGCGCAGAAGGCGCCGGTCCGGGCGCTACGGGCGCGCCAGTGACATGGTACTCCGGCGATGGAATCTGTTGGCCCCGCGGTTCAAACCTCGTATCCTGGGCCCGGGCAGAGATCGCAGACACGAGGAGTACGCCGGCAAAAACATTCCATCTCATTTGCGTAGCCGTCATTGTGATTCAAAATGGCCTGCACTCAGCGTTGCTGATTTTCTGAAGTCCGCTGGGCACAGCCAGTAGCGGCCTGGAGGATCTTGCGAGCAAAGATACCTCGACACCAGGCTATTTCCAATATTTTTTTCCCGGAGACGAGGCATTTCCCCGCCGCCAGCTCCCCGGCCGGGTGATCGCCGGTGCGGGGCGAGTCAACCGTCAAACAGGAGCGCCAGGAGCGGACCCATCTGGCAGAAATCGGGAATGACGAGATCCGCACCGGCCTCGATGAGCCTCCGCCTCTTCCCTTCGCTGAGCCCGTATCGCCGGACCTCGTCGCTGGCGACTCCGACAGTGTATCCCCCCCTCTTATGCGTTTCCCGGATCTCCACGGGCCCGTCGCCGATTGCCAGCGTCCTGCCGGGGGTGTCCTCTCCGATTTCCGCAAGGATCCTCTCCAGGACGAGCCGTTTCGCCTCTTTCGTGACGTCTCCGACTGCGCCATAGATTCGTCCGCCGAACAGCCCACGGTAGCCCAGGATTGACGATTCCCTTTCCAGGTCCCCCTGGTCGGTTCCGCTTGCCAGGTAGAGCGTCACACCCCGTCCATGGAGTGCGCCGAGAAAATCCCGGGATTTCCGTATCGTGAAATCCCCGGCGTCGAGTTCCCTCTTTTCGATTCTGGCGATCCTCTTCCGGACCATCGACAGAAGCTCTTCATTGTACAGCGCTTTGTATCCGGCGGCGTCGAGAATCTCGTCTTCGCCGACACACCTGAATCGCCTCACGAGTTGCACGAGCCCCTGCATCTGCACGAGCGTCTGAATGCCCGTCGTCCTGTCGATGTAATCGCGCACGGCGGCGACAACATGATCATAAAGCGATTCGTCGGCCTCCCGGTCCCCCAGTATGCAACGGACCATCATCGGCTCCATGATCTCCTCCCACCCCTGACGAAGCGTCGAGATAGTCCCGTCATGATCGAATATAACGTGCGTGAAGCGCTTTCCGCGCGGGAGAGCCCCGGCGATTTCGATTTCCGTCTGATCGTAATAGACGGCCTTCCTGATCTGCCGGGCGAGATCAGTCCGGTAGCGTCTGTCCGCGTCCGGACCGAGGAGGAGGATCTCTTCCGGCGAGGCCGTTCCCGTCTGCATCAGCTTCTGCGAAGTAACGCCGGAGACGATGCTCCCGAACTCGGCTGCTGCCGCCGGCGTCGCACCTGCGGCGAGTGCGGCGGCGATCCCCGCAAGCATGCTGTCCCCCGAGCCGACGGTATCAATCTGGGAAAGGAAGAGGAGGCCGGGGACTTCGTGATATCCGCCGGCGTCGAACACCACGCATCCCTGGTCGGGCCGGGTCACGAACAGGGGAGCCCTCCACCGGAGAAACAACTGCCTGCAGATATCCTCCATGACCGACGGTTCCGGATACTCCTCTGAGTGAAGTTCCCCACGGACGAAGCCTGCCGCTTCCCGGTACGGGAGCCTCCGGCATGTGGCCCCGTAGTCATCCGGATAGTGGCGGGAATCGGTGATGAATATCTTCCCGGGACTGTTCTTTGCCAGAGAACTGAGCGCCTCCCTCATCTCCCGCGTGTGCACCCCGTTCAGGACCTGCTGTTTCAAAATGATGACATCGAGTTCAGGGAGTGCCCGCTCGAGGCTCTCCAGGAGATGCATGAACGTCGAAGGATGGATCTGGTTGAACGTGCCAAAATCGAGCCGGTGCTGCTCCTTCTCTTTTTCGAACGGCTTCATGTACACATGCGTGTCCCACCTTTCGCGCTGCACAATCAGGCCCGACGTCGCGATTTCGTGGTCGGCGAGTATCCTCTGCATCTCCCGGCCGAAGGGATCGGCGCCGAGGACGCCGTACACGGAGACGCTCTTCACCCCCATGGCCTTGAGATTGCAGGCCACATTGCCGGCTCCTCCCGGCGCATACCGCTGTGAGCGGACAGGGCGCGTGGGGAGTCCCGTCTCCAGAGACGGTTCCGAGGCCTGGGAATCCAGGAGAAGATAGGCGTCGAGACAGAAGTCCCCCAGTATGCCGGCGCGGACGCTGCGGATGGAGCCGAGGAGCCGTAAGAGTTCTTCGCGTGTCATCGTTGTTCTGCACGGTGTTCCCGATGGGCGCGGTTCCTCACTGGAGCGCCCCGGCGGCGATCCCCCTGATGAATGTCCGCCGCATCACGAGGAAAAGGATCAGCGGGGGAATGCTGAAAAACACGGCGGCCGCGGCCATCTGGTTCCAGACGTCCTCGAACTCGCCGACGAAAAGCCCGATGCCCACGGGGATCGTCTGTGTCGCGTCGGAGTTCGTCAGGAGGAGCGCAAAGAAAAATTCGTTCCACGATCCAAGGAACGCAAACAGGGCCGTGGCGCCGATTCCCGGAAGAGCGAGCGGGAGTATGACCTTCCGGAGAGCCTGGAGTCTCGAGCACCCGTCGATCAGGGCGGCGTCTTCGACTTCGGTCGGGATGCCGGAGAAGAACCCGTGGAGGAGCCATATGACGAACGGAAGAAGAACGGCGGTGTGGACAAGGATGAGCCCGACATGCGTGTCATAGAGCCCCGCGTTCTTGAGAAGCTGAAACACGGGGATGATGACCGAAGCCCCCGGGAGCATCTGCGAGAGGAGGAGAAGGAGGAGGATGTGCCTTCTCCCCGGAAACCGGAATCGGGCGAACGCAAACGCCGCAAGGCTCCCCACGGCAAGCGTGAGTGCCGTTGCGCTCGTCGCCACGATAAGGCTGTTCAGCGTGTAGCGGGAAAAGGGGAGATAGAAGAACATGTCGCCGTACGGCTTCAGGCTCATGGAGGGGCTCGTCCACTCCGGAGGATAGCGGTTCACCTCCGTCAGGGGTTTGAGCGACGTGGAGACGGTCCAGAGGAACGGGAGCAGGACGAGAAGTGCGAGCAAGGCGACGGGGATGAGAAGGAGCTTCTTTCTCATAACCGCTCCCTCCGCGTGAGCATGCGCAGATACAGATACGAGAGCGTGAAGAGCATCGCGAATATGACGATGGAGAGGGCCGAGCCTTTCCCAAGGTCGAAATGAACGAACGAGAATTCCCTGACAAGGACGGGGAGTACCATTGACGCGTTGATCGGCCCCCCTCGTGTCATGACGAACACCATTGTGAAATCGTTGAAGCTCCAGATCACGCCGAGAAGAAGGAGAACCGATGAGACCGGGCGCAGGTTGGGGAGCGTAATATAGAAGAACTTCCTGAGCGCCGTAGCGCCGTCCACGGAAGCCGCCTCGTACTGTTCCCCGGGTATGGACTGAAGCCCGGCCAGAAACATGACCATGGCGAACGGGTAGAACTGCCATGCCCGGGCGGCCATGACGCACACAAGCGCCAGCCGGGGGTCCCCGAGCCAACTCGTCCCGTTCCGTACGATTCCGATGGATGAGAGCCAGTAATTCAGTACGCCAAAGTGATCGTTGAGGAGCCATTTCCACGCGAATCCCGCCACAACGGGAGAGATCACCCACGGGATCGAATAGAGGCAGGCCGCGGCGGAGCACATCTTCCCCGTATTCGTGTCGAGCACGAGCGCGAGCAGGAGGCCGACAATGAGCGCCAGCACCGTGCCGGCAAGGGCGTAAATGACCGTGTTCCTGAACGCCAGCCAGAATACCGGGTCGGAGAACACGCGTTCATAATTCAGAACGCCGGTCCACCCGCCCCCCGGCCGGACGAGGCTCACGTCCCTGAAGCTGTTTATGAGGTTCTGCACAACCGGGTAGATGAGTATGAACCCCGTAAAGAGGAGGGCCGGCGCGAGTAGCAGATACGGGGTATACTTCTTCATTTCTTCTCGTCAATCATTTCCTGAGCTTCGCGCGCCGCCTGATCGAGCGCAGCCTGTGGCGTGAGTTCCCCGACAATCGCCTTTTCCGTATACGGCGCGAAAATGTCGCTCGCGATAGCGATCATGCAAGGGTGGGCAGGCCACGGTCGTGCGTGCCTGAGCTCATTCATGTAGACGGGGAGATCGGCGAGCGCTTTCGCTTCCGGACTTTCGAGCGCCCGGCGCGTCGTCGCAAGTGCTCCAAGGTCTTCCCGGATCCAGGCCATGTCCGCCTCCTCGTTGCGGAGGTATTTGATAAACTCCCACGCACGCTCGGGATATTTCGTGCGCGCGTTGATCGAGTACATGACCATGTCCTGGAGCGTCGGCGCGGTATCATAGTCCGCAATCCTGTCGTCCGGAACCGGCACGGGGACGGTATAGATCTTCTTCCCCGGGCTCTTGTCATCGACCATCCCCCGGAACCAGGGACCTTCGATGCTCATCGCCACCTTATCCGAGCAGAAGAGATCGTTGACCTCCGTCAGCGTGTACGCAAGGAACCCGGGGGTGACGGAGTGGTCGACCTGGTACATGTCTGCAAGGAGCCTGAGCGCCGCGACGCCCCGGGGGGAGTTGAACCGGACAGTCTTCAGGTCGTCGGACAGGATCTCCGCCCCCGCCTTCAGGAAAAAGGGGGCAAGGCGGTAGGCGAATCCTCCCTTGTCGCCGCCGAGAAGGACGAGCCCGTACTGGTCCACCGTCCCGTCTCCGTCGGTGTCTTTTGTCAGCCGCCGGGCTGCCTCGCGGAATTCGGACCACGTCCGCGGCGGGGAAATTCCCTCCTTGTCGAAGAGATCCTTGTTGCACACGAGGACGAACGCGATGCCGGAGCAGGGAAGGCCGTAGTAGTCCTCCCTGTACCTCGTGGACTCCAGGAGGTGGGGGACGTACCAGCCGCTCACCTCACGGAAATCGGGGAACCTGTTAAGCGGGTAGTAGTACCCCGCCCCGCCGAACTCGGCGGCGTAGTTTGCATGAACGTTGACGACGTCGGGGCCCAATCCTACGCTGTAATCCGCGTACAGAAGCTCACGGATCATGTTCCAGCTCTTCTGGCTCTGCTCAATCCTGACGCCGGGGTGGGATCGCTCGAACTGGTCGACTCTCTGGCGCAGCCATTCGATCATCCTTGGTTTCCCGCCGAAATTCCAGTCCCGGAGAACGACCGCGTCGTCTTTCTTTCCGCAGGAGACCCCCATGACCGCGCAGAGCAGCGCAAAGAGCACTATTCGTCTCATGGCTCCCCCGTCGTATATGGGACGCTGTTCATTCGCGCGCAGCCTCGTGTGCCGAATCGATGAACGCGGCGAAATTCTCAGGGGGGGTGCCCTGCAGAACGGCGTCCGCAGTCGAAAGCACGTGGGCTTCGCCCCGGACCGCGCGGGCGATTGCGCGCACGCCCGAGGCGATCTCCGGGGGGGTCCCGTCCCTGAGGAGCCGGAGATTCAGATTCCCCTTCGTGCAAATCCGCCGGTCGATTACTTTCCTTGATTCGGCAATATCATTGTCCCCCTCGGGGGGAGGCGCGATCGTTTCGATAAGATCGGCCCCCAGCGTATTGAATACCCCTTCACGTATCAGCCTGCGCGTAAACCCGCAGTTGTGATACCAAAACAGTCCGCCGTGATCATGCGTCCACGCAGCGAACCTGCGGATATACGGCAGATCCATTGCCGCGAAAAGGGCCGGGGACGTCATCTCGAGCCCGTAGCTGGAATCGCTCATGAAATCGATCCCTTCATCAAGAGCGATCGACATGACATACAGTGATGCCCGGCAGATTGCCTCCATGGAGCGGACGTAATCGTCGTGCAGGTCGTTCCAGTGAAAGAATATATTCGAGGGGTTGATCTGGAACCCGAGCCACGACGGGTGGGGATGCCCCAGGACGATCACCCCCCCCTCGCCGACCCGGAGGCGCCACTGGCGGAAGTACTCCCGTATCGCCGTCTCCTGTTCCGAAACCTGTTCGCACACCGCAACGAGCAAAGCATGGTCCTCCGGCGTCTGCACGGGGAGGGGGGCGTCATCGCTCCACGGGACCTCCTGCCGGGGAGACTTCCATTTCCATTCTCCTCTCGGTGTGGCGATGACGCGCGTGCACGTGCCGGCGGAGGAGCGGGCTTCGTCGATCCGCCAGTTGAATATGAGTCCGGAGCATTCGGTCATGAACATGGGCTCGTAGCCCAGATGCTGTGACAGCGCGATTTCGTCTGCAACCGCTTCTCCTGTTCCCGCGAGACCGCACCAGGCCAGCGTCTCCCGGACGACATCCGGGTGGGGAAGGAACGGGGAGATGACCCCCGGGGCGGACCGGGGGTCCCGCACGTAGGCGAGGAAGCGCTGACGCGCTGAAGTGCTCATGACGGCCTTAAGATTCTTCGGCGAGTATTCTGTCGACGACGATCTGCCTCATCTCGCTTGAGAGGCTCGCGAAGTATGCGCTGAATCCCGTCACACGCACGACGAGATCCGGGTGCGTGGACGGGTCCCTGTGCGCTTCCAGAACGGCGGCCCTGTCCATGATATTCATATTGATCTGAGTTCCCCCCAGAGCAAAATGCGTCCTTATCAACTCAACGACCCTGTCAATCGCCCCGCTGTCCTTTGAAAACCCGGGATCGAATTCGATCTGCATGGGGGCGGTATTGCCGAACCCGGGCTGCACAGCGGCAACGGCCAGCGCGAGCGCCGTGGGGGAGGCGTCGCGCCTGAATCCCGGGTCGGGGTTTGGGCCGTGCGAGATCGGGTCCCCCGCCCGCCGTCCGTTTGGCGTTGCGCCTACGTCCTTTCCCATGGTGATCGTCGCCGCCCAGGAGAATATACCGGGTATCATGTTGAACCCGTGGGGGGTCTTCATGCTCCTGACGATCTCGGTGAACGCGCGGGCGATCGAGACCCCCCAGTGGTCGGCGCGTGAAGAGCCGATGCCGTACCGGGGAACGCACTTCATCATGAGCCTCGATTTTTCCCCGTCCGCTCCCGCCCAGTTGCCGTCGATGAGTGCCAGAAGAGCGGGCCATGTGAGGCGCTCCTCCCTGTCGAGTCGCTGCTCGAGTGAGGCAAACGAATCCGCAACCGTGGCCAGTCCCGCCCCGTCGACGCACAGGTTATAGAACTCGACCCCTCCGTGTGATGCATCCCGGCCCTTTTCTATCGGGCCGTGGCAGAGGAGGTCCAGATGCAGCTCGGGAAAGACCCGGTACATGTTGTCGATATGGAAATCGAGACTTTCAGCAACGACCTCGACGCTCTTCCGGAGATGCTGCTGGAATCGATTCCACAGCGCCTGTACGCCTTCTCCGGCGCTGCCGCCACGTCCTCGTGAGGCGATCATGTCGTGGAGTGCCACATCAAACACCGCAGCGAAGTTCACTTTGACGCAGTCATTCATTGTGTACTCGCGCCCCGGGATCGCACACCAGTGGCACCCGGCATAGGCCCGCTCCCTCCCGAGTGCGATCGGGTATCCGTTCCTTGCGAACCCCTCGGCGGTCCTTTCAACACCGAGGAATTTCGGTATGCCGGTCCTGTCCTCGAACAGTATCTCGACGCCCCTGCGGAGAAGGCGCGGATCGAGGAATTCGTGAAAGCGGGGGGTACGGCCGTGGCCGACATCCTGAACCCGGAGTTCGGGAAGATGTGCGGCGGCGCCGACCTTCAGGATTTGTTCGGCGTCGAGCAAACCGGCCTGGTCGTCCCCAGTCCGAAGCGGTTTCAGGGCGGTTCGCAGATTGCCTTCCTGGAAGGGG
>Ga0182021_10001008_pt1 | contig 32174 bp, 23 predicted proteins | sample 612E3MmetaG_FD_120493 | JGI IMG/M metagenome (GOLD analysis project Ga0182021, IMG submission 120493) | Permafrost microbial communities from Stordalen Mire, Sweden - 612E3M metaG (Illumina Assembly) | ecosystem: Environmental > Terrestrial > Soil > Wetlands > Permafrost | place: Sweden... | reverse complement strand
TGGCGACCAACCTGTCGGTCATCGACACCGGCGACGGCCTGGAGCCCGACAGCGATGGTGATGGGCTGACCGATGCGCAGGAGCGGGTCCTGCACACCTGCGTGGCGGCTGGCCCGGGGTGCATCGATCCCGCGGACAGCGACGGCGACGGCTACACCGATCTGTTTGAAGAACGAAACCGCGTCTCGGGATTCGATCCCTTGGATCCCAACAAGCCGTTCACCCCCTGCGCCCCGAGCGACAGGGGCGATCTCGACGGTGATCTGCTGCGCGACTGCGAGGAGGCCTTCCTCAAGACCGATCCTCGCTTGCCCGACAGCGACGGGGATCGCATCCCCGATGGCGTGGAATTTCGCGCTGGCATGAATCCGTTGGATCGGACTGATGCCTTCGGCGACCTCGACAACGACAAAGTCCGCAACCTGGACGAGGTGACCGCCCACACCAATCCCACGGTGGCCTCGCCCCCGGGCTACCAGCCGGTTCGCTACCTGTACGACGTCGCGCCCTTCACCAAGGTCACGGGAGAGCGCTGCTACCATCTCGACGTACGGCACATCAAGCTGCTCACCACAGGCAAGGGCACCAACGCAACGTCGGGCGTGAATCGGGTGCTGGTCTACTTCGACGAGGCGCCGGTGGGGCGCGTGCTCGACTATGGGAATATTCGGGTGGCTTGCGCGGACGTACGTTTCGTGGACGGCGCAGTAAAGTCTCCCTCCGATGGCGTGGTTCCGCTGATCGAGCGATGCACTCAGGTTCCGGTTTGCCCACCCCCACCGCCGTGCATGGATTTCAAGCCGGCCGGGAGTTTCGTTCAGTTGCCCTTCAGCGCGCCCCAGTGGTCTGCGGGAGACTGCAAGAATCTCACCTCGATCTGCCCACACCCACCGGACGCCGGAGGCCCGTAGATGCGCCGGGAAGTGGCCCTCGTGGCTGTGCTGCTTGTCGCCTGTTCCGAGGCGTCGCTGTACCCGGTGAAACACCAGCCAGAAGTTCGGGACGATCGCTTGACCGTACACGGGCAGTTCTGCACCGAGGCCCCGCAGCCGGCCGAGTTCCCCGTGCGCATCCTTTTCATGGTCGACATCTCGCAGAGCATGAACGTTACCGATCCCATGCCCAATCCCTGCGCGCAGGCCGCCTGCTTCACCCGCCGGGCCACGGCGGTGGAAGACATCCTCAATACCTATCCTGCGGGCAACGGTGTGGAGTACGGACTCATCACCTTCCAAAGCAGCATCGCCATCCAGACCCGCGACAGTTCGGGGCAGCTCGGCGGCTTCACCGCATCCACCGACGAGGTCAAGCTGCGCTTGCCCGCGCTCAACGTCGGCGTGGGCGAGACCAACTACGTGGGCGCGCTGGAGACCGCCTACGAAATGTTGCAGCAGGACATGATCGCCCTGGATGCGACCGCGCGCAGCCGCGCTCGCTACGTGGTGGTGTTCATCTCGGACGGTCTGCCGTCCCCGCGCAGCGTGGAGCATGGAATGCCCGACGATATTCGCCTGGCGGTGGAGAACATCGCTGGCCTGCAGAAGCAGCAACGCCTGGCCGAGATTGCTCTGCACACGGTGTATCTGTCGGCACCCAACACGCCGGACTCCGTGCAACTGGAGGCCAAGGAGCTGCTGGCCGGCATGGCCAGTTTGGCAGGCGGTACCTATCGCGCCTTCGACGCCACCCAGCGAATCAACCTGTTTTACATCGATTTCACGTCGTTCATTCGCACCTTCGCGCTCAAGCAACTGGTCGCCATGAACTTGAATGCCCTGTCGGTCGGGGGCGAAACCGTGGTCGACACCGACGGAGACGGGCTTTCGGACGCCGAGGAGGAGTTGGCGGGGTCCTCGCCCGCGCTGGCTGACACCGATGGCGACGGGTTCTCCGATCTGCTGGAAGTTCGCCAGAGCAATGCCGGGCTCGACCCCCTGTTCTCGGGCGATGCGGACTGCCGCATGGCCACCGATCGGCGTGACGACGATGGCGACGGATTGCTCAACTGTGAAGAACGCTACTTCGGCACGAATTCCCGCTTGATCGATTCGGACGCTGACGGATTTCCCGACGACCTTGAGGTGCGCATGGGCACCAACCCGGCGGCCGCCGACACGCTCTACGACGCGGACTTCGATGGTGCGCGCAACGGCGTTGAACTTCAGGCCCACACCGATCCGTTGCGCAACGACGTGGCGGATTTTTCGCGCATCGCCTACCGCTACAGCATCAGCTTGTTGCGCGACGATCGCGCCTTGCCGGGCCGTCTGTGCTACGACTTCTCCGTCACCAACATCACCCTGGCTCCGACCGGCACGGCGGTGGGGCTACCCGAGGGGACCAACACCATCCTCATCCGGGTGGCCTCGACCCCGGCGGATTCTCCCGAGGATTTCGGCAACCACCAGGTCGCTTGTGTGCGGCCCCGCTACCGGCGGGACCCCGAGGTCAAGACGCCCTCGTCGGGACAGATGGTGCTGCCCATCACGGCATTCAAGAAAGCGTTCGGTCCCACGCCGAGCGAGGAGGTCTTCGATGCGAATCGCGACTGCGTGGTTCCTTAGTGCCACGCTGGCCTGGATCGGTTGTGGCAGCTCCAAGAAGAGCAACAGCGCGCTCGACGCGGATTTGTCGCCGAGCGGATGCGTCGTCGACGATTCGAAAGGCGGGGACAGCGCGATTCCGCTCGTACCCGGCAGCAAGGCAGTGGGCCAGATTTGTCCACGCGGCGATCAGGACTTCTTTCTCGTCGAGGTGGGCCCGGGCATGAATCTGCTCGACGTGAACCTGGCCTATCCCTCGGCGGTCACCAAGGTGAACCTGCAGGTCCGTCTGCTCGAAGCGGACGGCGTCACCGAGGTACCAGGGGCGGTGGCCAGTGACACAGCCGCGAACGACGGCAAGAGCGCCGTGGTCACCACCTTCGCGGTTCCTCAGCCGGGGTCCTACGTCTTGCGCGTGAACGATGCGGGCGACGACGCCGCTGACAACGTGAACAGCTACGTCTTGCAGGTTGCGCTGGCCGCCGATCCCGACAGCCACGAACCCAACGGAACCGCCGCCCTGGCCAAGGCGGCCGATGGCCAGCCGGGGTTCATTTCGTTCGTGGGGGACGTTGACGTGTATGCGGTCAGCTTGGGCGCCGCGGACGCACTTCTGGCCTTCCAGGTGGACAACCCCGCCGCAGCCAAGGCGGTGCTGACCTACCAGATCGCGGACGGCACGGGCAAGGTCCTGGGCACGGGCAAGGTGCCGCCCGCGGCGGTGCCCCTGGATCTCACGCAGCCCGCGCCCGCGTCGGGAATTCTGTTCGTCGCTCTCGCCTATGTCGCGGGCTCGACCCCCGATCGTCGTTCCGAGGCAGGATACAAGGTGACCCTGGCCGGCCGGGCCGAGACCGACGCCAACGAGGTGCCTGTCCGCAACGACACCCCGTCGACCGCAACCTGTGTGGCAGGTCCCGGGTCGCCCTGTGCAGCCCTCTACAGTGGTACGGCTGTGACGTTCAAAACCCAAACTGGCACCATCGGATCACGTGGGGATCGCGATCTCTATTTCTTGCGCGCGACCAGCGCCCCAGCCGTCATCGAAGCCAAGCTGAGGATCCCCGCGACTGCGATGGATCTGGCCTTGGACATCCTGGAGGCGCATGCCGCCAGCCCATGCAAGACCGATGCGGATTGCAGCGTGATGAAGGTTGGCTGCACGACGGATGACGATTGCGAATGGTCGCACAAGTGCGTGAATGCGACGGCAGGGGCCTGCACCACCAGCGCGTGCCGGCAGTGCGTGGCTTCAGGCCTGTGCCTGCCCTTGCCCGATAGCCCCGGTCAAAGCGCCTGCGGTGTGACGCTGTTCTCCGTGCGCGATGTCGACGGGGGCATGAAGACCGGTGCGGACGGGATCAACCTGGTGCAGACCGCGCAACCGATCTTCAACGCCGGGCCGGTTTTCGCGGTCGTGCACGACAACCAGGACGATCAATACGATACGAATGTTCCCTATACGCTGGACCTGCGTGTGGTGCCTGAACCCGATCCCGGCGACTCCAGTCCCGATCCCACCGCCCGCAACAACTACTACAATCCCTACCCCATCCAGACCACCAACCTGGCCCCCAACCGGGCGCGGGCCAAGGACATCTCGGCACAAATCATGGCGGGAACCAGCATCAATGGCTTCATTTCCTATCAGACCGACGAGGATTGGTACTGGTTCTCTCATCCTTGTCCGGGAACCGACTGCGGTCTTGTGTTTGAGTATGTGCAGCCTGGACCTTCGCCGGTCCGGCCGGTGTTCTTGATGTGGACCGAGGATCTGACTCTGCACGAAAGTTGGACCTATGCTGGCCAGGTTCCGACGCCTGCGCCGGTCACCGACGTCTTTGGCGACGGGGATTGCACGGAATGCTCGTTCGCGGCCAAAAAGCACGGGGGGCCGGCGACGGACGCGGGCGCCGTGGTCTATAAGTACTATCTACAGGTCCGCGACGCGGGTGCCGATGATTGGGACTTTGCGGCCAGCGGCCGCTACCAATTCCGCCTCAAGGCCTTGAATCCCGGCTGTCCCGCCTCCTGCTCCGAAATGGGCGCCGGCACCTGTGGTTGCTTCTGCAAGGCGCAGAACCAGTGCCCTGCGGGGCTCGATCTGTAGTTGCTCTCTCCCATGCGCGTTGTCCTTCTTCTCCCATTGCTGCTCGTGACCGCCACGGCGTGCGATCAGGTCACCATCCGTTCGCGTGGTGATGCCGGCCCGGATTCGCTGGCTTCGCTGTGGGAACAGGTAGACGCGGGGCCGACCAACTTCAACGCCGTCTCGGGAAGTTCCGCCGAAAACGTCTTCATCGTCGGGGACCAAGGCACCGTCTTGCACTGGGACGGCACGGCCTTGCTGCGCGAAGAAAGCGGCACATCAGCCAACCTACGTGGTGTCGCAGTGGGGAGTGCCAACCTGACCTACGCGGTGGGGGAACAGGGGACGATCCTGCGACGACAGGACGGCGTGTGGAGTGCGGACGTGCCCGTCACGGACGCCGTGCTCAATGCCGTGTGGGCGGACGATGCCACGGCGGCCGCCGTGGGCGAGCAGGGAACCGCGCTCGTGTTTTCTGGCGGGGTTTGGACCGTCATCCCCAACGCTCGCAACGACAACTACTACGCGATCACGAATAGTGACGACGGCCTCACCAGCATCGGTAGTTTAGGGGTGGTGTCGCACATCAACCTCGAAGCCAAGAGCATCAGCGCGGTTTCTCTTCCCGGCTACACGAAACTCCTGGCCGGGGCCACCCGTTGGTCGACCGGCGCCTACTTTGTCGGCGTGGAGGGGGGGTTCTTCTTCTGGTCCGCCGGCAAGGCCGTCAAGACCGAGGGCCTGCCCCCGGTTTTCCTGCGTGCAGTGGCCGTGGCCGGCGGTGACGCCTGGGTGGTTGGAAACGAGGGATTCGTCGCGAAACTGCCGGGGGGACAGAGCCCGACCATCATCGCGACGCCCGACGAGCGCTGGCTGATGGGTGTCTACGCGGCTTCCGCTACCGACCTGTGGATCGTGGGACGCTCCGGCGCTCTCTGGCGCGGTCCTCCTGGGATACGCGGCATCGGCGATGGAGGCGCGCATGACTAGGCTCTATCCTACCTTCGTGGCCTCCCTCGCCTTGGTCTCGGCGTGCACGGAGGCTAATCTGTACGGCAAGAACTACGCGCCCAACCAGGCCAACCGAATTTCGTTCGAGGGCAACCTGTGCACGGACGATCCCGCGGCCATTGCATTCCCCCAAAAGACCGTGGTGGTCATGGACGGCACGGGCGCCATGGCCGAGGCCGATCCCGCGGGTCACCGCATCGAAGCCCTGCGCTCGTTCTTGGGACGCCACCGTAGTCCCAATCAGGCAGTCTCGCTGCTGCTCATGGGGGCACAGGCCCGGACGCTCTTTCCGGGATTCTCTTCCGATTCGGCGCAGATCGATGCTGCGCTGGAAGCCATGGCCGCCAGTGTGGGGCAGGCGCAGCGCAACTACCTCGATACCCTGCGCGTGCTGTCCACCATCATTGAGGATGATCTGCTGGCCTCGGATCCGGGTACACGCAGCCGCACCCGCTACCTGGTGCTATTCGTAGCCGCGGGTCCGCCCATGCCGGCCATGCCAATCCCCTGGTGCATTTCCCAGGGGCTCACCCCGGGCAGCACCGAATGTCAGGATCAGTTCACCGCCAGCTTCTGCGGCAACGTCACGCCCAAGCCCACCGACTGCGAGCGCTTGCTCTACGGAAATACGGTTGCGGATCTGCGCCGCTACGTGCGCGATCAGGGCGGACAGGATCTCATCTTCCACACCTTCTCGCTCAGCGCAGATCAGCGGGCGCTGGATTGTCTGGGGGACATGGCGCGCTCGGGACTCGGGGAGCAAGTGCAGCAGACGCCGGCCACGTTGGATTTTCTGGCGGTGGACGTGGACCGGCCGGGAAGCCGCCTGGTTCTGCGCGACATCGTGGTCATGAATGGCAACGCTCTCCTGCGCGGTTCGGCACCCGTGGCTGACAGCGACGGGGATGGGCTGTCCGACGCGGAAGAGGTCAGGGCCGGCACCGACCCCCTGAATCCCGACACCGACGGGGACGGGGTGGGGGATGGCATTGAGACTCGCCTGGCTGCGACCGGGATCGAGTTTGATCCTCTCGTTCCGGGAACGTTTGCGGCCTGCGCCAAGCTGACTGACCCGCTGGCGGACCACGACCTCGATGGCCTGACCGATTGCGAGGAGGCCGTCTTGCGTACCGATCCCTATCTGGTCGATTCGGATCGCGACGGGATTCCCGATGTGGTGGAGGTTCGTCTGGGCAGCAACCCGCTGGTCGACGATCGGTTGATCGACAGCGATCAGGATGGCATCCCCAACGGTGACGAGGTGAAGGAAGGCCTAGATCCCTGGACCAACGATTCGTCGCGCGACCTGGAATACGGCTATCAGTACCGCACCGTGGACCAAGGCGCGACCACGCGCCTGGAGGCCACCCCGAACGAGCCCTTCCCGGGCGTGCGCATCGTGAACGTAAAGCTCGGCACGAGCACGGTGTGGATCCTGCGGCTTTCGGGAGAAACCCCGCCGCGGCTGGCCTGGGCCGAGAACGAGACGACGCTGCCCGCCGGGGCCGAGGACGATCCCAGCGCATCCATCGCGCTGACCAGCCCGGGTGACTTGACCCTGGACTCACCCCAGGGCGGCCAGCTGGTGGTAAGAATCGATCCGACCCTGTTGCCGCCACCGGGTTCGCCTGCGACCGATGTTCGTGTGATCCTGCGAACTACCTTGCGAACCTGCTTTCACATGGATGTCCGCAATATTACGTTGGTCGAGCCCCGCGAGTTGCCGACGGGCCGCCCGGGCCGCGGCTGGAACACGCTGCGGCTCTATGTGGGCGAGGTGCCGCTTGATTCCCCGAACGGCCATACCATCTACAAGGCCATGACCGTGCCGGTCCGCTTTCTCGCGCCGGACAGCAAGACCCCGGATCGTCCCTTCATTCACGTCACCGATGACGACCTCCTTCTTCTAGCCCCCGAGTGATCTCATGCGAGCACACAATTGCATCGTTCTGTCCCTGGTTGCAGTCTGGCTTACCTGGAGTGCGGCGGGTGCAGGCCTGGCCGCGGGCAAGCGGAAGTCAGGCTCGCACCGCAAGACCCCCGCGGCCCAACCCAGCAACGGGAGCAACGGCACGGCACCAGACGTGGGCGCGGCGTCGGTCGGCAAGTCGGGCGCACCCAAGCCCGCAGGTGAGGTCAAACCGCAGCCCGGTGACACCCGCGCGGCCACGCGTGAGACCGTGCGACAGGAATCGCGCATCGAATTCGACGAGCGCATGCTGCGTGGGCAGTCTGCCTCAGGCGTGATCTATCTCTTCCAGCGCTCACCCAGCGAGTTCAAGAGCATCGTGCAAGTTCCTGACAGCTTCCGGGCCCGCACCGTGGAGATCCTGTCATCGGGCCAGGAGAGGAGATGACAGAAAGGCCCGCCAAGTCGCGCGGCGCGTTTGAAGTCATCCTCTTCGAGGAAACGCGCTTTGTCGGCTCGTTGATGTTCACCTCGTCCGAGGTGACCATCGGGAGCGATCCCGGCGTGATGGTCCGCCTGGAGGATGTCGACGTGGCACCCTGTCATGCCGTCTTGCACTTCGATGGAGACAGCTGCCGGATAAAGGATTGTGGGACCGGGCTCGCGACTGAGGTGAATGGCGTAGTGGTGGCGACCCAGGCCATCCAGGGGATGGACGAGATCTCTATCGGGCGCTACCGGCTGCGCATTACGGTGCACAAGGCCGACTTGACGCCTGCGCCGGTTTCGGTGCACCGGATTCCCAAGCCCGCCGGAGCCGCCACGCCGAAACTTCCGCCACTGCCAGTCCTGCCGCCCTCCCCGCCCGTGCCAGCCTCGGCCTCCCCCTCGCCCCGTCCCGCACCGCCGGTCGTCCCTGTCCGGGGAATAGAGCACACAGGCCAGATCTGGCCGCCACCCACTCCTCCCCCACCCATTGCGCGCTCCCTGCCTGCGACGACCACGCGCCTAGTCTCCGGGGCGGTTCCTCTCGTGCATCCGGCGCGACCCACCTCACCGGCTCCTGGCACCCGGCCAAGCGCGCCCGCGATTGCCACGGCGACGGCCCCGGACCATGCTGCACGCGCCAAGGTGGAGGCGGTGCCGGCGAACAAGCTCTTGGTGGTCGCTGCCTGCAAGCCCCTGCCGAATCCCCCGCCTTCTGCCCGCGCCAGGCCCGACGATGACGAGGATGACGACGACACAGCCTTCGAGCCAACCTTCTCGCTGCTCGCTGGCCTGTGCGAGGTTGGACTGACAAGCGCGTCGACCGAGCACACGGTTGAAATCATCCGATTCCGCCATGGCTGCGTGACGAAACTGCGGCACCTGCGCGGCGGCGAGCGCCTGCGCCTCCCTGGACTGGGTGAGGCGGTTGGCCGATCCCCTCGCCGCGGGAGTTTCGCCTTCTTTCGCGATGCTCTGCCCGAAAGCGCAGCAATCAGCAAGGCGGGCCAGCCCATCGACGATGCCCTTTGGCGGCGCCGCGCCGACAAGCGTGGCCACGTCCCGCTGGATCCTTGCACGCAGGTGGTTTTTCCGCTGCCGAGCGGCGAGGACGTCTTGGTGCACCTGGTACCTGCCGCGGCACCGCTGCCCAGAGTGCGTCTGCGCCTCAAGCCTAGCACGGCCATGCTGTGGATCGGGTGCCTCTCCCTGTTGGTCCACGTGGTGGTTTTCGCCGTCATCGGTCTCACCAGCCTCGTGCGGCGCGAGTACATCGTTGACAGCAAGGAGGGGCGTTTCGCGCGCATCGCTCTCAAGGAGATCGAACTGGAACCCCCGGCCGCGCCGCCCGCGCGCGAGAAGAAGAAAGCCAAGCCTGAGCCGAGTGAACTTGCGCCGAGCGAGACGGCGCCCAGGGTGGCGGTGCCGCGCATTCCCCGTGCGCGCTCCACTCCTTCTACCCAGGCCTCGGCCACCGCCCAAAAACTTCTGTCCGCCTTGGGCAGCATGTCCGCGGCACCCAAGACATCGGTGGCCACCGCCATGAGCAACCTGGACGCCGTGGCCCCGGTGCGCGGCGGCGGTTTCAAAGTGTCGGGCGCCATCGGCAAACTTCCAGGCGATTCGCTGCGTCTCGCCGCTGCCGGCAGCGGCATCGGACGCTTCGACACCAAGTCCGCCAACGACGTGGGAAAAAACCTGGGCCGCGTGCTGGGGCGCGGACCCACGGGGCAGGTGCGCGCGCAGGTCACGGCCAAACCCAACACCTTGAAGGTGGAGGGACAGCTGGATCGCGGCGAGATCCAGCGGGTAATCAACTCCCACATTTATGAGTTGCAGGGGTGCTACGAACGTCAACTCATCGTCAGTCCCAACCTGTCGGGCAAGGTCACCTTCGAATGGGTGATCAGCACCGGCGGTGGCGTGACATCGGTCAAGATCAAGGCTTCCACCCTGTCCAGCAACGAGGCCACCAGTTGCATGCAGGCGGCGATTCGCCGCTGGCAGTTCCCGTCGCCCAAGGGCGGCTCGGTCACAGTCATCTATCCCATCGCGCTTGCCAGCTCCGGCACCTAGACATGGAGACACGTATGAGACGCTTCCCATCCCTGCCCACAACGCTTTTCGCCCTTGCCACCGTCAGTCTGGTCGGTTCCACCGCCCACGCACAGGGTGATATCGACGAGGAACAGGTCGCGGCCTACGCCGTGCAAAGTCGGCTGTTCCGGCTGGGCGGCGAGCTGACCGTCGCGGCCGGATTTTTGCCTATCAACGCCTTCAACAAGGGGCTGACTGTCGGCGGGTCGTTCACCTATCACCTGAGCAATTCCTGGGCCTGGGAGATCATCCATGGCGCCTATGTTTACAAGCAACTCGACACCGGACTGAAGAAGGAGCTGCTGGAAAACTTCGACGTTCAGCCGACCAAGATTTCGGCCCTTGATTTCATCCTTTCGACCAACGCCGTGGTCAAGCCCTTCTATGGAAAGCTGGCCGTGTTCAACCGGCGTGTGATCCACCTGGAGGTGTCCGTGCCGTTCGGCCTGGCGTTCGCCCGGTACACCAGGCCACAGGCGAGTATGCCGGGCGTCGATGCCGGGCTCATCTTCCGGGTCTTCGTCAGCCCCCATATTTCGTTCTGCTTGGATGTTCGCGATTACGTGCTCTTCCACGATTGGAGCACAAAGAATTGGAGCACGCGCCAAGAGGTGCATGTGTCGTTGGGGGCGGCCTTTGCTTGGGGAGGCGACGAACGATGAACACGCTGTTTCTTTCCTGGCTGTGGCTGGCGGCAGCCCCAGCTCCCGCGGCCCGGCCCGCGGTTGCGCCTCCTGCGCCTGCCCCGGCTGCGACGCGGGCCATGCCCGCCGCGGCTCCACCCGCCGAAGCGCCCGCGGATGCCGATGAGCGGATGGATCGCGGCTTGGAATTGCTGAATGCCAAAAAGAAAGAGCAAGGGGCGGCCGTGCTCTATGCCTTGTACGCCGCCTTGCCCGAAACCGATCTGCGACGGGACGCCGCCGCTTTCAACCTGGCAGGCGCGCTCACCGACTTGGGGTTCGTGCAGGCCGGCATCGAATACTATCTGGAAGTCCTGACCGGCCGTCGCTCGCCCGATCTGCTGGGGAAAACTCTGGGGGCACTAAGGCCTCTCTACCAGCGGGGCCTGATCGAGGAATGGCGTTTTCTCGACGGCGTGGTCTACGGTAGTCAATACGGTGACCTGGAACCCGAGGTGGCGGACTTCGTCGAATACCTCCAGGCGCTGGGCGACTTGCGCCTGGGCTTCGGCACCTGGGGACGAGCGCGGCTCGAGGCGCTGGCGGCCACCGATCGGTTGTACGGGTGGCGCGCCCGCTACCTTCTGGCGGTTGATCGCGTGTCCCAGCGCAACGACGAAGGCGCAGAGAAGCTCCTGCGTCAGATCCTGGAAAATGCTGCGGCGCCGGCCGACGTGCGCAATCTGGCCAGCCTGGCCCTGGCCCGCCTGCTCTACGAGCGCAAGAACTACGAGGAGGCGTGGACCGTCTACGCACGGGTTCGCCTGCCCTTGGTGGAGCAGGACGTGGTGCTGCTCGAGTGGGCCTGGGACCGTATCGCGAGCGAGGATAACCAGCGCGCACTGGGTATGGTGGTTGGGCTGGGCGCGCCCATCTATCGGCGGGTGTTTGCCCCGGAACGCGATCTGATTCGCGCCATGGCCCTGCGCCGCTTGTGTCAGTACCGTGCGGCTCACCTCGCGGTCAACGAGTTTCGTGAGCACTATGGGGCGCTGGTGCGTAAGGCACGCGATCGGGTGGGCCTGCGTGAAGATCCGCAGATCGAGCAATGGGCTGCCTGGGGCACGCATCTGGCGCCCTGGGCTCGCACGCGCACGCGCCTGCGTACCGAGCAAGCCCTGGTGTCGCAGGTGGGCGACGACCGGCTGGCCGAGCACCTGCGCGCCCTCTATGGCGCGCGTTTGGCCTACACCGAGGATACCCTGCGGCGGGGGTTGCTGCGCGCCATCGATGCTGTGGCTGACGAACTGCTGCGTGTGGATGAGCAGATGAGCCTGATCGACTACGAGATTGGCGCGGGTCTGATGAAGCCCGGTGGCAATCGCGCGAGCCATCTGACCGCGCGATCGGGCGAGTTGCCTTACGGCTCGTCGCAGGTGTTCTTCCGCTTCGACGGCGAGTATTGGTCCGACGAACTCGGTGATTTCGCGGTTATCTCTGACGACAGGTGCTTGCGATGACAGGCCGTCGAATTGTCATCTCTGCTGCGCTGGCCGGGCTGCTTTGCGGTTGCGCCTCGGCTCCGCCGTTGCGGCCGCCGCCGGCTGATCCCGCCACCCAGTGGGTGCAGGCTGGCCGCAAGGTGGACTTCGCCATCACGCAGACCAAGGTCATGATCCAGAAGGCGCGCGGCGCCTCGTATCTTCCCGACTTGCACATGCGCCTGGCCGAGCTGTACACCGAGCGGGCGCGCTACGCCTGGCTGGTCATGTACGAGCGGCGGCGTGCGCGCGGTGACGATTCGCGCGTGGTCGAGGCTCCCGAGGCCAGGCTACTCAAGAACCTGGCCATCGGCGTGTACAGTCGTCTGCTGCGCGAATTCCCCAGCTATGCGCGAGCCGACGAGGCCACCTTCCTCATGGCGCACGAGTATCGCGAGCTGGGCGAATTCGACAACATGCGCGAGACCTACGAAAAGCTGATCGACACCTACCCGAAGAGCCACTATCGCTTCGATTCGTACCTGTCTCTCGGCGATCACGCCTTCGATGCCAACGACCTCACCAAGGCCGAGCGCTACTACAACTTGATCCTGGCTGCACCCACAAGCCACGTTCACGCCCTCGCCCGCTACAAATTGGGCTGGGTGCGCGTGAACCGCCAAGACTGCAAGGGCGCAGTTCGCCTCTTCGAACAGGTGCTGCGTGATCGGGGCAAGCAAGGTAAGAGCGAGGAGGCCCTGGTTTCCACCCAAAAGAGCCTAAACGTGGTGCGCGAGGCCCTGGTGGACCTGGCCTACTGCTATCCCGATGTGTTCCCCGACAAGCCGGCGGTGCCCTATTTCCGTGGCCTGGCAGCCTCGTCGCTGGACTACCTGGCGGCCATGCGTCGGCTGGCCAACCGCTTCACCCTCAAGGAAATGAGCGTACAGGCGGTGTCCGTGCTTCGCGAGGTAATGGACGCTTCGCCGGGCGATGACGACGCCGTCGAGATGGCTCGCCGTCTGCACGACAGCATTGTGAAGGCGCAGGTGTACGACCATACGGCCGAGGACGTCGGCCGCATGGTGCGGGTGCTCGACGCCAGGCTGGTCGACTATCGATTGCCCGCGGACAAGCGCGACCGCCTGGTTGGAGAGATCGAGGTCTATGCGCGTGACCTGGCCACCCGCGCGCATGTGGCAGCCAAGGATTCCGAGAACAGCCAGACCCTGGGCGCGGTGGCCGACGCGTACCGCGTCTACCTGGCGCGTTTCGACACCGCAGCCGCACGTACGGAGATGCAGCAGAACCTGGCCGAGACCCTGCTTGCCAGCCGCCGCTACTACGATGCGGGACAGGCCTACGAGAATTTCGCGGTCAGTGCCGGCAACGTCAAGGATCTCACCGAGGCACGGCTCAACGCCATCTCGGCCTTCCAGAAGGCACTGGAGGATTCCAGTCTGGGACGCCTGGAGCGGGCCATGGCCTGGGCCGGCATCCGAGCCATGGGCCGCCAGGTCATCGTCGAGACACCGGGGCACGAAGCGGTGATGGGCATCAAGCTATCCATTGCTCGCAGCGTTTATGAGTCGGGTGAATACGATCGCGCTGCCCAGCTCTTTTTCGCTGTGGCGATGCAGTACCCTTCCACCACCGAGGGCGCGGCCGCAGCGCACCTGACCTTGGATTCCCTGCGCCAGGCCGACGATCTCGAAGGCCTCGCCACCCTGGGCAGGCGGCTGATTGCCAACCCGCGCCTGGGCAACGAGGGGCTGAAGGCCGAGCTGCGCGACATCGTGAGCAAGGCGGCCCAGCGTCAGGTGGCCGAGGTGACGGTGACCGACACCGGCGATCGCGAAGAGCAGCTTCTCGGCATGGCCAGGCGGCACAAGGGCAGCGAGCTGGGCGAGCAGGCCTTCTACAACACCCTACTGGTCGCTCGATCCAACGGGGACATCCAGCGCTTCTATGAACTCGGCGATCAGTTCCTGGTCGACTATCCCCGCTCTCCCAAACGCATCGACGTGCTCTCGGCTCTGGCCACCGTCGCCTCGGACATCGCCGATCTGGGCAAGGCGGGCAAGTACATGGCTGCCGCCGTGGCCGCCAATCCGGGCGCCAAGGAAGCGAGCGATCGTCTCTATACCGCGGCCTCCATCCACGCCGTCATGGGCGAGGCGGTGGCGGCCAAGGAGATCGTCAAGTACGCCGAGCACGGCAATGCTGCGCGGGTGGATGAACTGCTCTTGCTGCTGGCGCGCTCGGGGAATCTGAGCGTGCTCGAAGAGGTGCTGGGGTCGAGCAACCTGACCAGCACCGTGGCGACCTTCTTCCGCGGCTATCTCAGCTATCAACGCGGCGACCACGAGGAGGCAGGGCGCACCTTGGCCCGCGTGGCCTTCGACCCCGCCACCTCGGGCCCGGCCGCCGAGGCGGCGGCGCGCGCGCGTTTCCTTCTGGGCGAGATCACCTACGCCCAGTTCCGCAATTTCGCGCCCAAACCAGACGACGTGGTGGGCACGGTCGACGGCAAAGTGGGTTTGCTACAGACCGTGGACCGCGCGTTTGCCTCGGTGATCGGCTCGCGCGACGCCCGCTGGGCCATGGCCGGGATCTCGCGCGTGGCGGACGCCTACGCCAAGTACGCCCTGTTCTTGCGTGCCCTGGAGCTGCCGCCTGGGCTGGGGGCGGAGGAGAGCAAGCAGCTGAAGAGCGTGATCGAGACTCAGGCCGCGGACGCCGATGCGCGCGCCGTCGAGGCCCGCACCCTATGCAGCAAGAAGGCCAAGGACGCCATGATCGTGACTGAGGCCGCGCGTAGTTGTCTGCTGGGTGAACCCATGCCCGATATCATCACCATGTACCCGCAAACCAAGTCGAGCGCAGGCGCCGACCTGCCGACTGCAGCACCCCTGCGAAAAGTGCTGCTCAAGAATCCCAGGGATGTACCCTCGTTGCTCAAGCTCGCCGAGTTGCACCTCGGTGCCGGGGATCTGGGCGTAGCCCTGCTGTTGCTGGAACGGGCCGAGACTTTGGCGCCCAAGCGCGCCGAGATCTACAACCTGCGCGGCGTGACCTTGCAGCGACTGGCCGAGCCGCAAGAGGCAGCCGATGCCTTCGAAAAAGCGGTATCGCTCGATGGATCCGATCGCGGCGCGCGCTTCAACCTGGCCGCGCACTATGCCTTCTACGGTCATGTGGACAAGGCCAAGGCCGAACTTGGCAAGGCGGGCGGATTGCCCGCCACCGTGGGCGGGCCCGCGGATCATCCCGAACTGGGGCTGTTGCTCAAGCTGGGACCAGCACCCGCGGCCAGGCCCGCGAGCAAGGAAGGTGGCAAATGACCATTCGTCACTGGCCGGTCGTGGCCCTGCTGCTTGCCGGGGCGTGCGGCACCAGCTCATCCAGCTTGAGCCGGGCCGAACGGGACCGCCTGCCGCGAGATGCGCGCCAGGAGATCTTTGACGCGGAGAACGACGTGATCATCGCGCGCAATCGCCAGGACGAAGCGGGGGAGCGTCTGCGCGCCCTGCGCGTAGCCCTGGACCAGCTTGACGAGCGCCAAGGACGCAGCGAGAAGCGACTGTCCGCCACTCCCGGGGGTTCGTCGCGCGTGTCAGCTTTGCGCCAGGTCACGCGTGCCGAGCAGGACTATCTTGAGGCGCGCCAGGAGGTGACGGAATCCGATGTGGAGGTGGCCGAGCAAGAGGTCGTCACGGCCCGCGCGCGCCTGGCTCTGGTCAAGCAGCGCCAGCTCGTGCGCATCGGCAAGGTGCCCTTGGCTTCGCTCAAGAATTTCGAGAAGGCCATTGAGGCCCAGGAAGGCAAGGGCAAGCAGAGACGGGCTTCGTCCCTGGATCTGCGCAGCAAGGCACAGGCGCGCCTGGATGCCTGGAAGGCTGCGCAGGAGGGCTACGCCCGCCAAACTGGTGACTTCGACAGCGGAATCTGGATCGAATGAAAGCAACCCTTGTCCACCCGGATCGCGCCGTGCGATTCTCTTTCCGCGCCTCTTGCGGTGGCGCATCCCATGGAGGAATCCGATGCTCGTGATTGTTGAGCTACTACTGGCCGGAGGCCTGTTCATGTTTGGGATCCTGGCGACCTCGCTCGTCGCCGTGGGGATCATCCTTCAGCGCGTCTACACCCTGTGGCTGGGCTTTCGCCTGAACATCGAGGGACTACGCGACAAGGTGCTGGGGCATGTGGACGCGGGCGACTACGGCAAGGCGGCACAGTTGTGCGGTGGCAACCATCCCCTGCAAAAGATGATGCTGGCCGCGATCGAACGCGCCAATCGCAGTGAGAAGGAGATTCGCCGCAATGTGGAGACCTGCGCGGTCACGGAGCTGGCCCGCTTCCGGCGCGGCACTGCGGCCTTGCCCCACATCTCCAACCTGGCCACCCTACTTGGGCTGCTCGGCACCATTCACGGCCTCATCATTTCCTTCTCGGGCATGCAGGCGGTGGACGCGGCAGCCCGCCAGGCAGCTCTGTCCAAGGGCGTGGCGGTCGCCTTCTACAACACGTTCTTCGGGCTGACCGTCGCCACGGTCACGGTCGTTGCCTATCTGCTGGTGTCGGCGAAACAGAACCGCGAGATGACGCGCATGGAGCAGGCGACTGCGGCCCTGGTGGATCGTCTGCTCACTGGCCCGGAGACGCGGGGCGCAACCGCCCACGGCGGATCGGCAGGAGCAAGGTAGCAGCCATGTCCGGCGGTGGTGAGCCCGGCGAAGAGGAAACGGCAGGTCCGCGCACGAATGTGTTCGGCGAGGCCCAGGTTCCGCTGGTGCAGCTTAACCTGACGGCGCTGATGGACATCCTGTCGAACCTTCTCTTCTTCCTGCTGGCCGCATTCGGCGCGACCATCGTGATGGTCATCAATGGCACCGTTCCGGTGCAATCGGCCGAGGACAGCGACGTGGCCGATATGAAACGCGCGGTGACCGTGAACGTGTCCATCCAGAAGGAGGGGTTTCGCTTGGCGGCGCTGGGTACCGCTTTTTCACAGGAAGAGCTGGACGAGATGACTCGCCAGATCCCCTTGCACGGGCAGGTGCATGACTTCGCCAAGCTGACCCGCGAGCTGCGGACCATCAAGCAGCACTATCCCAAGTCGGACACGGTCATTCTGACCCCCGAGACTGGCGTGAAATACGAGGTACTGGTTCGCACCATGGATGCGGCCCGTGAATACGAGGCCAAGCAAGGGAACACCATGCGCTCCTTCGGACTGTTTCCCACAGTCGTTGTGTCCACGGTGGTGAAATGAGCTTCGGCAGGCGTAGCGTATTCGGGGGGCAGTCGGGTGGTGGTGGTACGCCAATGGTGGTCTTGAATCTGACCGCGCTGATGGACATTCTGTCGAATTTGCTGTTCTTCCTGCTGGCGGCCTATGCCGCCCAGGCCACCGAGGTGGAGGACAAGTCCGAACTGCGTTTGCCCGCCTCGACCAGCCAGGTGCGCCTGCAGCTTCAGTTGACCATCTCGATCACCCAGACGGCAATCCAGGTCGCCGATGTTCCGGTGGCTCGCGTCGTCAAGGGCCGCTTGGCCGATCCAGTCGACGAGGAGGGCAGAATTCCCGCCCTTTTCGCCAAGCTGACCAGTATCAAGGGAAACCGCGCCAAGTCAGGGAAAGAGCAGGAATCCGAGGCCAGCGGGATCTTGTTGCTTGCCGACCGGGATACGGATTCCGACGTGGTCAGCAAGGTGCTGAAAACGGCGGGGTACGCCGGATTCGTCAATGTCCGTTTTGGTGTCATCGCGCAATAGCCGCGACGCCATTTCTGGGTGCCAAGGCAGGCGCGCGAAACCCCACGAGGGCTGGTGCAACAGCCCCTTTGATTGACGGCCCATGAAATGCTGGTTAGAGCAGACCGTTCACGATGGGGATCGCCTTTGACGTCACCATCGCTGTGCCTGAGGTCAAACCGCTGCGTGTGGCGGTCACAGTGATATCTCCGGGGGTCAGGGTGGAACGGACAAAGACACGATTGATTCCGGCCTCGGTGTTCAGATAAGTGCTGTTGGTCGAACCGAGCACATGGGTGTTGTAGCCGCCCCGCCAGATCCCAGGCCCAGTCATGGCAAAATCAACCCTGGCTTCATCGTCGGGGACCCGCTGTCCGTTCGCATCCACGACCTCAAAGTCGAACATGGCCACGTCCGCTCCGTCAGCCTGCAGACCACTCGGCCCAACCGTCGGCGTGAGCTTGATGCTCGTCGCCGCTCCAGCCGTCTTCAGCTCATGCTGGCAGACTTGCTTGCCGCTGGCGTCGTACCCCAGGGCCTTGATGCTGCCCGCGGCCCAAGTGATGTTCGGGAAACTGAACGCGTAGGTATCCTGCGGGCTCGACGACTTTCCTTGTGATGTGCCGTTTACGAATAGTTCCACCGAAGGAGTGTTGGCGAGGACGTACATGGTCTTCTTGGTGCCCGCTGGATAGTTCCAGTGCCCAATGATGTTAATGTCTGGCTGGGTGTTTCCGGCCACTCGGAAGGAGTAGTAGATCTGCTTGATTAGGCGGACGGCATCTACCTTCCCGCTACAGCGCGCGACGCTGCTGCTCTGCAGGCGTCCGTCAGCGTTGGAGTCGGAGAAGTAGATCGAGCCATAGGCTGAAAATTTAGAGCGGGCCGAATCCGTATTCTTGATGTTGTTCAGGTTCAACCAGCTATCAATCCGGGCGACTTGCCCCTTGCCCGTGGAGTCGCCCACAACGAAGGACTCCGAGTTCCAATGATAGGTATCGGTGGGCCCTGGTTTGAACCCGCCGAGGTGCGGGGGTGTGTAGTCGTCCCAGATCCCACGCATACCCTCATCACGGAAATCTTCGCATTCGATAATCGGTCCCTTGTCACGGTAGGTGTCAGAGTATGGCCCACCGAGCATCGTGCCGAACCATTGGGAGTACTGTACGCCACCACTGTCGCGCAGAGAGCGGTCACCCAGCCCGCGGCCGCCCTTTTCGGGCGGGTCCCACATCATCTGAACGTCGGCCATGTCCTTCATGTGGGCAGCCGACACGGAGCTATTGCCCACCTCCCAGAAGAGAACGCTCGGGCTGTTCCTCAAGTAGATCATCGTGGCACGCATCACGTTGACCCTCTGGGTCCATTGCACACCGCTCACGTCGTTCTCCCTGTCGCCGGCCGGCGCAACGTTGACCACTCCATACTTGTCGTTGGATGCTACGTCAACCCGCTGCGGCGCAATGTGCATCCAGCGAATGTAGTTGCTGTTGGCGCCCTTTATCAGATTTGCATGGTAGTCATGCATCCAGTCCGGCACGGCCTGGCCAAGACCAGCCCATTCATTGGTGGCACGTTGCGCGAAACCGAAGAGAAAGACAAACCGGCCGTTGATATAGACACCGCCCGTGCCCGCGCCTCCTCGTAGTTCGGCCTTGCGGAACCCGGTGAGCGTGGTGCGGCCATTGACATCCTTCCCGCCCACAGTGAGAGTGGTGACAACCTGGTAGAGATTCGGCGTCACGTCGCTCCACAGCTTGGCGTTGGCTAGATCACCCTTGGCACTGAGAACCGTGGCCTGGCCAGCGGGCAGTGGGGTCGCGGCACTTTGGAATGAACCGATGGCGGTGCCGGTGGCCGGATCGATCACTTTCACGCCCAAGGTGGCAGTTTGCGCGCTCCCGGATTCGTTGCTCACCTCGGATTCCACATTCACGGTCAGATTGCCTTGGGATGGCGTGAGATTGGTGAAGTTCGTGCCGTAGATGTAGATGCCCGACGTCTTCAGGTTGTTGTACAGGGGATAGGTCTGGTAGATTTTCCCTGGCAGGTGCAGCCACACATGGCCAATCAACCCGCCATGGTTCGGGTTGAAGGCCCTGCCCATCCACTGAAAGACCACGCCCGTGGTCGACTCCTTGTAGTCACCGCTGTTGTCAACCCGAACGGCGAGTACGTTTTCGGTATCCCCGAAATTGAGTTTCCCGGTAACGTCGATGCCACAGGCCGTGATGCCGTCGTCGAAGACGCCGACCTGGGTGCCGTTGATGTAGAACTTGGCGCCCTGCTTGATTCGCTCGAATTCGATGATCGCTTTGTTGGCGGAGTACGTAGCTGGAATCTTGAAATGCTTGCGGTACCAAGCCGGTCCCTGATAGGTGCCCGTGTCGCCAACATTGTGGTCGTTGTACACCCTGAAGGAATCGACGTCGTTGTAGGAATGGGGAGTGCTGACCGTGGTCCACTCGGTCGCGGTATCGTTGAACGCGGTAGCATCAGCGCCGGTCACGTCCTGCTTGATGAACTGCCAGCCGGGATCCATGCTGTACTTGGCTTCGCCCGGAATTGGGGGCGGGGGCGGTGGTGGGGAACCACCTGCGCCACTGCCACCCTGGTTTGAGGCGCCCTGGCCCCCGGCGACCACACCGCCCGAGATCGGGCTGGTCTGACCGCCGACGCCATTTCCTCCCAAGCCAGAGGTGGTCTTTCCGCCCGAGGCAAACGCGGTCTGCCCACCCATGCCGCCCGTCGATCCGGTGATTCCCCCAGCACCATTTCCTCCCGAACCAGAGGTGGTCTGCCCGCCCGAGGCAGAGGTGGTCTGCCCACCCATGCCGCCCGTCGATCCGGTGCTGTCCCCTGCACCTCCGCTGCCCACGGATCCGCCCGAGTTTCGCGTTCCGCCGCTGGAACTCGCGGGGCGGGGGGCATTCCCACAGCCTGGGCATGCGAGAGCAACGAGGCTTGCGGAAAGGATGACGATCCGAGGGGTCAGACTTGTCTGCATCAGTGACTCCTGTTGATGAAGGGGCACCGACTCAACTGGACGGGTCATTGTGTTTCGCGTCCGGTCGCTATCCCGCGCAGGCCCGAGCTTGCCTTGTCCGGGCGATGGGCGTATGCGCACAGGGTTCCCCACAGGTACGACTGGCGATTGACGATCCGCGGCTACGAGTGCTCGTCTGGATAGGATAGCGGCGCGCAGCGACTTGCCTACGCGCCACACCGTCTGGTCAACGTCGGGTTGTGGCTCCCAACCCGAGCGCGAAGCGGCCTGCTACTTGCGGAAGCTCGCCCGCCCACGTCGCCGGTTCACAACCAGGCCCAACAGGCCCAGCATCGCGACAAGATAACCTGCCGAGGAGTGCCCGGAGGTCGCTCCGATCGCGCATGAGCAGCCCGAACCCTCGACTTTGACTTCCGTCGTGCTGCTTTGTCCGCCGATGGCGCCACCAGCTGCGACACTTGCGCTACCCCCGGTTCCAGAAACCACCACAGTCGTCCCCCCGGTTGCGATCGCCGCGGTGGTGCCACCAGTGCCTGCCGCGCTTGTACCCCCGACCGCGGAGCTTCCGCCTGCGCGTCCGCCAGTTTCGGGCGTCCCACCCAACGCAGAGGACCCGCCCACTCCGATCGTCCCGGCTCCGCCGCTGCTGCCGCCGCGACCACCCGCAGGACCGGCGCCGCCGGTGGCGATGCCCCCGCTGCCGATCGCGCCGCCCGAAACAAGTGCACCGCCTTCGCCCGCGTCGCCGGCCCCGGTGCTCCCGCCGACCCCGGCATCGCCGGCCCCAGTCGTCCCGCCGCTGCCACTCGCGCCTGCGCAGCCGGTGCAGCCGTCAGGATACGTGATATTGGGCCTCGGCGGGTCAGTCATCCCATCGCCCAGGTAGTAGTCCAACATGCGCGATTGCTGATAGCCCTTTTCGTTCATGCTGTTCCGATATTCCGGATCGTGCATAAGGGTGTAGATACGCTTGTCCGTTGGGATGGCGGTTGTGTAGATCCTTATCGACGTACCTCCGGTTTGTTCGAACAGCACCTCCTCGCGCCAGTCGCCGAACATATCGCCGTACAGCGGGGCCGCGTTACGTGTTGGGACCATGCCGGCAAGATTCGCACTGGTAAACCCGCCGCTGGGCATGCCCGGATAGGCCCACTTTGATACGGTGTTGGAGTCCAGGTTTTCGCTCAACAGATCGCCGTCCCAGAAGATGCGAAAGTTCGACGCCGGCTGACCGGACCCTATTTGCGTAGGAGGCGCAGAGCTCAAGGTCGTGGCAGTGTTCAAGTCAGAATTGTTCCACACCTTGCTGTCGGTCCAGCATTCGTAGCCCTTGTGGGCCGGGTCGACGTCTCCGCATGTCCCGCGGTTCATGTCGACTACACCGGGGCCATACTTGCGCAGTACGACGCCGGTCTTGGCGTCATAGTAGTACCAGTCATATCCAGAAGACTGTCCAACGGCCCAGCCTTCCAGACCGGGCCGGGTGGGATCGAGATCGCCCACATGCCACCGGTCGCCGTGGGTTACGCCCTGAGATTTCTGATTCCACAAGACCGTTCCAGTCCCATCGATGGCGTAGCCGCCGTTTATACATTCGTCCTTGCCGTCGCCATTAAGGTCAAGACACCTGAGGTTGTGGTTGTTGGGAAAGTCGCCTATCGGGCTACGTACGACCTTGAACCGCAGAGACCAGGCGTTGTCTTTGAAATCAAATCCCATGTCCATCATGGCCTTCGTCCCACCAGCTTTTCCCTTATAGTACAGGCTTGGATGCACGCCGTCCCAATAGGGGCTGCTGAAATGGCCGGTGACGTTCCCAGTAGACTTGAGATCTTGGGGGACAGCGCATTCCTTGCCCTTTTCCGCACCGGTCACTCCATCGATCGCGACGATGAACGAGTCGGTTTGCGTTGTCGAGGCCTTCAGTGTTGTTCCATCCCCGAAGATCATGCCGTTGCCACCTCTGAGTACGACTTCGCCTTTGCCGTCGCTGTCGATGTCGAACACGGCCTCATTGTCCGCATGCCCACAGCTAAGGGTGTCCGGACCGGAGAGTGAAAGGTCGGTATTCGTGCTGTTGGGGCCCATGTCGACCCGCCACATGAATCCTTTGGTCCGATGGTATGCATCTACGTATTGGGAGACGCCATTCCCGAACCGGTCCACGACGTATTCGTATTCGCCATCCCCGTCGAGATCGCCGACATAGGCAAGGTGAATATTCCTGCCGGCTGCGGCTTTGATCGGGATTTCGAGGTAGCCCTTTGGCAGATCCATCGAGGTTGTCCCTGTCGCTTCCTCGACGCCCCCGATTATTGCCTTCAGGGTGTAACCAGTGCCGCCGGCGGCACTGTCCTGATAGTTGGTCGAGGTGGTTATTGGCGCGCTATTGAGCTTCGTCGTGCCTTTGTACACGTTGAAGGCGACATCGGTGCCCTGTTCCGTGCCGTAGAGCCGCCACGACAGAAGGGTCCCGGTTCCTCCCCCAACCGCCACAAAACCCCGGCCGAGTTTCTCCATGATTCGCTGGCCATGGGCGGGCATGGCGCCCAGAACTAGGGCCAGGCAGACAAAAGCAGAAAACGTCTTGAATCTCATCGTGTTGCTCCTTTCACATGGACACGCTGCACTTCGCACAACGCGCATAGCGCAGGGAGCCAGGGTGCACCCTGAATGAACGTACGCTACGGTGAAAGGGGGAGGGACTCACCAAATCGGGTCATCGCGATCCGAACTCGGAGCATTGGGCGCGTCGCGTTCATATGCGAACGAAGACGTTCCCATGTTTCCTGTCCACAACTGGGGCACGTCGAATATCACCAGGGGTTCCGCCACCCTTGCGACCACCGTTGAGCGCGTCCGCGCTCTGTTGCCGGGCTTTCGCCTGCAGCTACCTTCGTCTCCGTGACATCGCCCGATCCATCTCGCGCTGGGCCTCGCGTTTCTTGACGTCATCGCGCCGGTCGTATTGCTGCTTGCCGTGCACCAGCGCCAGCTCCACCTTCACCCGGCCATGCTTTTCGTAAAGCGAGAGCGGGATCAGGGTGTAGCCCTTCTCGCGCACTTTCGCCACCAGGCGATCGATCTCCCGCCGGTGCAGCAACAACTTGCGCCGCCGGCGCGGGTCGTGGTTGCGCGCGTGGGCGAACGAGTACACGCCAATGTCGAGCTGATGCAGCCACGCCTCGCCGGTTTCCACGCTGGCGTAGGCATCGATAAGCGTGACCTTGCCGTCGCGGATCGACTTGACCTCAGAACCGACGAGAGCCAGTCCCGCCTCCAGGGTCTCGTCGATCTCGTAGTCGTGGCGCGCCTTTCGGTTGCGCGCCAGCACCTTGGTGTCATCTGACCGGCTCTTGCGCCCGGCCCCGCCCGCCACGGTGCGCCCCACCTAGAGCTTGCTGCCCTCGCCTGGAAGGCGCATGGCCAGCGGTGTCTCGCCGGCCATTGCCCGGCGCAGGTAGGTGGGCTTGTCGAACTCGCTTTCCTCGATGCACAGGTGGTCAGCGCCGAGGGCCACCGGCACCGTGCCCGAGGTGCGGCGTGGACCGCTGCCCGGGACCGTGCTCATTGGTGAGGTGACGGCGGGACGAATCACGGGCCGCGACTCTGGCGCCGGGGTAGCCCGCTCGGGGATTGTCACGGGAACGGCGGTCGCCGGCGCGGTCCCGACCACGGGAGGCGGCGTGTAGCTCATGACGCCGGCCGGATACGAAATCGGCGCGGAGAACTCGTCGACTGCGGTGTCGGCGAACTCGACAATCTCCGGCACCGCGCTGTGCGCGTGCGCCGAAATCACCGTGAGCGGCAAACCCGCCGGACTGGCGACTGTTGCTGCAGCCCTTGCCAAGGTGGGAACCGGCGGGGGCGCCGCGGTTGCGGCGAACGACATGCGCGGCGGCGCAGAATTCGGCGGTAGGGCCGCATGCGAAATGGGCAGCGACATCTGGTAGTCGGCCGGCCGCTTGCCTGGCCGCGTATTCAAGACACCAGCGGCGGTTGAGGCCTCGACTGCTGTGCGGCTCTGGAAGCCTGTCGCGATCACCGTAAGGCGCACTTCGTCGGTCATGTTGGGGTCGATGACCGAGCCGAAGATGATGTTGGCGTCGGGATCAGCGGCTTCCTGGATCAGGGTGCAGGCCTCGGTGACCTCGGCCAGCATCAGGTCGGGGCCGCCGGTGATGTTGACCAGGATGCCGGTGGCACCGTTGATCGAGACATCTTCCAGCAGCGGCGAATTGATGGCCATCTGGGCGGCATCGAGCGCGCGCTTCTCGCCCTTGCCATGGCCAGAGCCCATCAGCGCCCGGCCCATGCCGGTCATGATGGTGCGCACGTCGGCGAAGTCGACGTTGATGAGGCCGGGCATCATGACTAGATCACTGATGCCACGCACGGCCGTGGCGCACACGCTGTCCACCAGGTTGAACGACTCGCGCAAGGTCATGTGCTTGCCAGCCAGACTGACCAGCCGGTCGTTGGGAATGACGATGAGCGCGTCCACCGACTTGGCCAGCTCGGCCACGCCGGCATTCGCCTTCTTCTTGCGCTGCAGGCCCTCGAACATGAAGGGCTTGGTCACCACCGCGACGGTGAGCGCGCCCGCCTCGCGGGCCACGCGCGCGATTACAGGCGCCGCGCCGGTGCCCGTGCCGCCGCCCATGCCCGCAGTGACGAAGACCATGTCGGCACCGCCGATCACTTCGGCAATGCGCGAGGCATCCTCCAGGGCCGCGGCGCAACCGATGTCGGGGTTGGCCCCGGCACCGAGGCCCTTGGTCAGATTCTTCCCGATCTGAATCTTGGTGGGCGCTTGGTTGGTCTCCAGCACCTGGCAGTCGGTGTTGGCGGCCACGAAGTCCACGCCCTGGATTCCAGCCTCAATCATGGTGTTGAGTGCGTTGCCTCCGCCACCACCCACACCTATCACCTTGATCTTCGGACCTTGAGCCTGGTCGTCGAATTCGAGCATGTGATCTCTCCCTGGCCTACTTGGATCGCACACCCGGCCAGATGCTCCAAATTTTTCACACGGGAAATCAGGGGGGTGAGACGCGGAAAGGCATCGCACCTGATCATTTGTACAGCGCCGACCCCGCGCTTGTCCGGCATCTGCCCCAGCGAACAGCTACGCGGGGGCAGAAATGAAGGTCTTGAGCATGACCTTCGGCTGGAACCTGTCCTGGGCGCCGCACCTGTCAACGCGCTCGCGCAGCACCTGTCCTGCGCGCTTCATGATACCGTTGGCGCATTGCCGACGCGGGTGGGCTCAGCTCGTCGAGCAGGTCGCGCGGACAGATGGAGGAATGAAGACCAGACGCCATGCCCCTGAAGAGAAGACACCTGCTGCTGATCGGTATCGCTCTTCTTCTGCTCACGGCGCTGGTCGCTTGGGCCCTGACCGGCAACCACCATTTCTATGCCCTTTTCTGGGCGTTCGGCCGCCCGATACCGAGACTCAAGCCCGCGTGGGCGTGGGCAGCGCTGGCGCTTCTGCCGGTGCCCTTCGCCGTCTGGTGGGCCTGCCGCCCCGGGCGCCAGGCGATCCGGCTGGCGGTGCTTCTCCTCTGCGGCGTGGCGCTCCACTGGGCCTTTCCTCTGGCGGAGGGCAACGGGTCAGCCCCCGCGGTGGCGCGCGTCTGGGGCGGTCATGGCGAGCTCACCCGCATTGCAATCGAAGGACGCGACCTTGGCAATCTAACGGCGCGCTACGAGACCCTGATGCGGACCCGCGGCTGGATCTTTCCGCACAGCAAGCCCCCCGGCTGTCTTCTGGTCTACCAGGGGCTGGTTGGCATCGCGGATAGCAAGGTGGGGGCGCTCTTCGACCGTTTGATCTACGGGCAGCCGCCCGCGCCCGTGGTCCAAGCCCGCGATCGAAGGGTGGTGTCGACCATCTTCGTGTTGCTGACCCTGGCGACCTACCTGACGCTCTTCCCGCTCTACCTTTTCGTGCGCCGGCTGGCCGACACGGCGATCGCCATCCGGGCAGCGGCCCTGTTCGTGGTCACCCCGGCGGTGAGCCTGGTAACCCTCCACCTCGACAACGGCCTTTATCCTCTCGTCGGAGCCACATCCATAGCGCTGGTGGCGCTATGGCCCGCTGCCGGCTATTGGGTCATGGGTGCAGCGGGCTTGCTGCTCTCCCTCGGGGTCTTTGCCTCGTTCTCCCTGCTGCCACTGGTCGCCCTGGCCGCCGCCCTTCCCTTCCTCACGCTGTGGAGGGCGAACCGGGCAGGACCATGGTCGCGCGACGCCCTCCGGGCCCTCGGGGCCAGCGCGATTCTCCTGGCTGCTTTCTGCGTCGTGCACGGCATCCTGGTGTTCGGGTTTCACTACGATGTCCTGGCTCGCTACGCGGACGCCCGCGATTTTCATCGCAACTGGTGGTCCGGCGGGGGCCACGACTGGCGCTTTGGCAATCTATTGCAAATGGCCATCTGGCTTGGGCCGGCGACAGCCGTCCTCTTCGTCACCCAGATCATCCGGGGCTTCGCTCGGGCGCACCACCCGAACCGCGCCTTCGCCGTCTATGGCTTGATGGTCGCCGGTATGCTCCTGGCCACGACCCTGGCGAAGATGGCGAAGTCAGAGGTGATGCGCCTGTGGGCGCCGCAAGTGGGCGTGCTGGTCACCGTGGCCGCGGCACGCTTGGCCGCGTGGGACGAGGACCGCCCCGGGTTGCTGATGGGCGCGCTGGCCAGCCTGCAGATTGCCTACACCTTCGTGCTCGACCGGTACTGGATCATGTGACTACTGGCGCATCCAGTTGACAATGAATTGACCGTGACCCGGAGAAGCTCCGTTGGTCTGGCTCAATACGCTGTCGGGGAATGGGCCATCGACCGGCTGGGCGGTGGAGAAGTAGTTGCTCGAATCCTTGCCAGGGGCGAGTGCTATTCTGCGTGCCTTGTCTCGGGACCCCCATTCCACGATGATTTCCACGCGCCGGTGTCTCGGCTGGCTCATCCTTGCCTTGCTGCTCTATCCGCGGCTCGCTCGGCCAGCGCTGGCCGATTCCGCGGGAAGCTGTCCGGCCAGCGCGGAGGTCGACGCGGCGCTGGCTCAGTTGCTGAGCGCAAGATCGGACCGAGCGTCGTCTGCGGCTGTCACGGTGCAGGACCTGGGCACGAGCTGGTCAGTGCAGGTGGCCGGACGCTCGGCAACCTACTCCGATCCTGATCGCAACTGCCTTGAGCGAACCAGGATCGCGGCCGTGTTCGCGGCGCTGGTGCTTGAGCCGCCGGACGTGGGAGAGCCGTCTCCCGCTCCGCCCATGGTTAGGTCCACGTTTTCTACGCCGCCTCGCCAGCCCGGTGCCCACCGGCTCGATATTGCGCCCGAGTTCCTGTTCGCACCAGGAGCAGGCGAGCGCAGCTCTGCCATGACTTGGGGTGGATCGGTGCGCTGGCTGGCATCGGGGGAACGTTTCGGCCTGACCGCCGGCCTAGAGGCCAGCTATCCAGCCGTGATCAAGGTGCCCGGATACGAGTTGTCGCTGGCGAGGGTATCCCTCGACATTTCGGCAACCGTCTCCTGGCGCTTGGGCGCAGCCGAGCTCGGAATTGAGCTCGGGCCCTACGTGGCTGTGCTGCTGGCGCGCGGACGCGGCCTGTCCCCGAACGGCAGTTCGACCCATATTGACGCTGGAGGGCGACTCGGGTTACGCGCCCGAACTACCGGCCGATGGCTGTCGCCTTTCCTGGCCCTTCAGGCGGAAGTTAGCGCGCGCCATTTCTCCCTGATGGTCGATCCTATCGGAGACGTGGGCACCGCGCCTCGGATTTGGTTGGGCCTTGTGGCGGGCGCCAGTATTTCCCTCGGTCGCTCCGATTGACCTGACGAAACCGCCGCGCAATCCCACCTTCCTGGGCGCCGAATCGCCGCTTCCCGCGCCCTCGCCGACGACCGGCCTTTCCGGCCAACGCAGGCCGACCAGCGTGCCCGTGCGCGACGAGCGGCGGGCGGCCCGGGCGACCCCGAGTTTCCCGAAAGCCTGCCTCTAGAAGCTTTCCGGGTTCTGGTGACATACTTGAGCTGTGCAGAGGTGGACCAGCTCCCAACGCGAGGAAACCAGCGATCCCTGCGCAGGGGAAGCCCGCAAGCTTCCCGAGGCTCCCGCCCACCTGATCTTCGAGGAGGTCTACCACGCCTACTTTCGCCAGACGGTGGCCTGGATCCGTGGCCTAGGGGTGCCTGAGGCCGAGATCGAAGACGTGGCGCAGGACGTGTTCCTGGTCGCGCGTCGCAAGCTGTCGCACTTCCGTGGTGGAAACCTGGCAGGCTGGCTATATCGGATAGCCCAACTAACGGTGCGCAATTTTCGTCGCCGGGCCTGGTTCAAGCACTTCTTCTCGCGTGGACAGGACCTGGATTCCGCGGATGTGGTCGGGATGAGCGCCACACCGGCAATGGCGCTGGAGAAGAAGCAGGATCAGCGTGTGCTTGCCCAGATGCTTGACCGCATGAGCGACAAGCGGCGCGCGACCCTGGTTCTGTTCGAAATTGAAGGCTACAGCGGCCAAGAGATCGCCATATTGCACGGCGTGCCCGTGAAGACCGTGTGGACCAGGCTTCACCACGCACGCAAGGATCTGGTGGCCATGGTCGCTGCTCGGCGCAGGCAGAGAGAGATGGGAAAGCAATGAAACAGCGACTGCTCGAAATGCGAGAGTTTTGCGATCCAGATGAAGCTGAGACTGCGCGGCTACTGCGATCGCTGCCTCCGACCGTTGCCAGCGAAGCGGCGGAGAAGCGAGTGTACGCGCGAGTATGTGTACGCCGTTCACGGGGCCCGCGCTTGGCGCGGGTTGCTGTCCTGGTGACGAGCTTGCTCGTCAGTACCACCATTCTCTGCGCCACGTTGGTTCGTGGTTGGTTGGCTCGCTCGGACCATGGCGCAGCGAAGTCGACCGCGCTGAGCATGCCGGCCAGCCAGCCGAGGCACCCGACTGCGCGGCAAGAACTTGAGCCGGAGCTGAGACCGGCCCCGGCCGATAGCACTCTGGACGCGCCGTTGGCAACCGACGAAGGCGTCGTGGCATCCGCCTCTGCCGCCCGTGTCAGCAGCCATCGCGACCGCCCGAGAGATTCGTTGGCCGGAAAGCGCCAGGCAGTCGCATCCAGCGATATGCAGGGCTCGGTCGAGGAGTCGCCTGCGAAGGAGATGGCCCCGGCTCCTCCACGGCCCGAGGAAGCGGCGCTGGTGATAGCGGCCCTGCGATCCCTGCGCCGCGAGCACAACCCGACGCAGGCCGCTGCCTTGCTGCAAACCTACCTCACGCGCTTTCCCCAAGGCGTGCTCACCGAAGAAGCGCTTGCCATCGCCATTGAAGCGGCCGTGGCTCGCCACGATGTTCCTTCCGCCAGAGCGCTGGCCAAGCAATATGTTGGGCGCTACCCGGCCGGCCGATTCGTCGGTCTGGCACGCAAGACAGCGAGCGCGACCAGGCGTTGAATGGCTGCCCACGCCTTGTCGGGAAACCTGGGGCCGGCCCGCGGCTTGCGGATCGCGGGTCGCGAGGGCGAGTGCGTGAGCGAGTTCGTGGGCGTTGCGCGGAAGACGGAGAGCGGGGAGCGTCGGCGAGTTCCTGAGTGCCCGAGGTGCTGCCCACCGCTCACGCTCACGCGCGTCGCGCACGCTTCCCGCTTCCCGCTGGCCGATACCGCTCACGCACGCGCTCGTCGATCTGCGCTGGCCGCAACTGGTTGTACCTATTTGTTCTTGGCAGTCGCGCTGACGGCTATTGGTGCATGCAGCGACCAGATCCATCTCGGAAGCGCCCCAGATGCCTCACCTGTCCCAGATGCCTCACCTATCCCAGATGCCTCATCTGTCCCGGATGCCTTGCCTGTCCCAGATGCCCCACCTGCCCCACCTTACTGGTTCGCCGATCACGAGACTGGAAATATGTCCCAGTGGTTCGACGGTGGGTCCAGCGCGGGCGGACAGCTCCTCTCATCAGTGGACACGGCAGAGCTGACGGTCGTCACCTCCCCCACGCACAATGGACGATTCGCAGTCAGGTCAGCCATCTTCGCCACTGGCAAGACCTCATACGCTCGGCTGTTCAGGTGCGGGAACCTGCCCAATGATGCCTACTTCAGGGTGTGGATGTGGATTCCACAAAACTACGGCATCGGGCTGTACTGGAACGTGTTCGAGTTCCAGGGGCGCACCGATCCCGCGGACTCCAACTCCTTTAGGTACCTGTGGAGCCTCGACCTGGCGCAAGCCTCGAACGGCGATATGGTCTGGTACCTGTACGATGATATGCGGCTGAAGAAGTACCCTCCCACTCCAACGATGGTGGCCCCAATCCAGCGCTGGTTCCTTGTCGAGGCGTTCATGCATCAGGCGATGGACAACTCGGGACATGTCACGTTCTGGATCGATGGCAATTTGTTGGCGGATGTGTCCGGGGTTTCCACCGTACCCAGCATGTGGCTGTCCTGGAACGTGGGTGGATCGGCGTCCAACATCACCGAACAGCCGGCCGAGATCTTCCTCGACGACGCCGCCATCGCGCTGACCGGCCCCGAGAAGTGATTGGGTTGGGTTAGAACGCGCTGGAGAATACCCGGCGCAGGCGGCTAAGGATGCCACCGCCACTGCGGGATGGGGTGCTGGGTGTGCGCCCGGTCAGGCTCTGTTGGCTTGCCGCGTACTGCACCAGACCGACGCCGGTGGAAAACGCGGGCGACTTGACTACGTCGGCCAGGCCCCCGACGCCTTTGGGCATGCCCAGTCGCACCGGGATGCCCAGCACCTCTTCGGCCAGCTCGGCCATCCCCGGAAGCTGGGTTGCGCCGCCTGTGATCACGGCGCCTGAGGCCAGCATGTCCTCGCAGCCCAGCCGCATGATCTCGGCCTTTACGAAGGAGAAGATCTCCTCTATGCGCGGCTGGATGATGTCCCGGCACAACATCTGGCGCGACAGGATGCGCGGCGCGCGGCCGCCCACCGAGGCCACCTCGATGGTCTCGGGCGCGGACACCATGCTTGCCAGCGCGCAACCCCAGCGGTGCTTGATCTTTTCCGCCTCGTGCGGGGGCGTGCGCAACCCAAAGGCAATGTCGCTGGTAAGCTGATGGCCACCGAGCGGAATCACGCTGGTGTGGGCCACCGCCCCCTCGGTGAAGATGGCGATGTCCGTGGTACCGCCGCCGAT
>Ga0182021_10001007_pt1 | contig 32178 bp, 30 predicted proteins | sample 612E3MmetaG_FD_120493 | JGI IMG/M metagenome (GOLD analysis project Ga0182021, IMG submission 120493) | Permafrost microbial communities from Stordalen Mire, Sweden - 612E3M metaG (Illumina Assembly) | ecosystem: Environmental > Terrestrial > Soil > Wetlands > Permafrost | place: Sweden... | reverse complement strand
GCTCGAATGGCCGTCTGGTCTGTCGGAAATGCTCACGAGGGTTCGGATGACTCGGATGCGAATTTCTACCTCGAGGTTCTGCACAACGCTAAGTCTTTTGAGGTAAAGAAAGCGGCGCTCTATCAGTTCGCGAACACGAACAAATCCTCGGCGGTGAAGTCTCTTTCCCAATTCGTGAAAGAGGAAAAGGATCCCGATCTTCGAATTGCGGCGATCTATGTTTTGGGGAACACAAAGAGTGATGACGCGGTTGATGTTCTGCTCGGCATCGCACGAACCGATGCTACGAAAAAGGCCCGGACCGCAGCTGTGAGCGCGTTGAGCAACATCGAGACCAAGAAGGCGCAAGATGCTTTGCTGGAGATCCTCGAAGGAAAGACGAAGGAGTAATTCCATGCTTACCCGGCGAACAATCTTGGTTCCGCTGGCATTTGTTCTTCTCGCCTGCGGAGTGACGGCCCAGGAGGTAGTGAGATGCCCAGCGCCGAGCCTCTCTCTCAGCGAGCGTTGGTGGTGGGCTTCTCGTGATGGCTCCAAGTTGATTGAGCGAAGAGAATGTTGGGTTGGGTATTCCGTAAAGCGTCGCATGTATCAAGATTCGTATGTGAACTCGGGAGCCATCTCGTCGGGCAACGGAGAGAGACGGCGCGATCTTTATGAGGTGATCTATGGAGATACCTCCGGGCGGAGGGAAGATAACCGCAGTTGGGGAGGGACAGAGAAGAAAAGAATCTTCAAGGTCCTCAAGGATGTCGCGATCTTGTTGAGAATCTCAGGGAACTTCGATGCAGAGGGATCAATACAGAAACTGGAGCTCTCAAACATGGAACTCCACGTTGATCTCAGGAACACGCCCCTGCTCTGGCTGGGTGAATCCGACGATAACCAAAGTGTTGACCTCCTCAAGGAGCTTTTTGATCGGCAACCGTCGATCCAGATGAAGAAGGATCTTGTGACGGCCATAGGTATCCATCAGAACTCTACGAACGGACTTCCATTTCTGACGAGCGTGCTCAAGAGCGAACAGGATGACAATCTCAGGTCACAGGCTGCATTCTGGATTGGAGAACAGAATCGTGTGGAAAGCCTACCCATACTCATGGACGCGGCGCAGGATGATCGTTCCGAAAAAGTGAAGGAGCAGTGTGTCTTTGCGATAAGCCGGCTTTCATCTGATGAGTCAACAGATGCCCTGATCAATCTTGCTCGAAAGGCGAGAGACACCAAGGTTCGAGGGAAGGCTGCATTCTGGCTCGGACAAAAGGCCTCCCAAAAGGCTCTGGCGACTCTCGAATCCATCATCGCAGATGACGACGAAACTGATGTCCAGCGACAGGCATTGTTCGCTCTGGCGCAAATCCACACTTCGGAAGGAGTGGAGCGACTCATACAAATTGCTAAAACACACCCACATCCCCGCATTAGAAAGCAAGCGATTCAGTGTTTGGGACAGTCGGACGACCCGAGGGCACTCGAGGCACTGATCGCCATTGTTCGGAAATGAACCTGGTGAGCCCTGCCTCTGGAGGCGGGGCTCGGGTTTTCTTTTCAGGCAAGGCAACCTTTTCAACCCCGCACAAGTCTTACTAGAGTCTGACTCAAACGGAAACGCTTAGAAGAGGAATTGATATGCCCATTCGTTGGACTCTGTTGGTATTGTGCTTGCTTGGCTTCTGCGCTACTCTGCAGTCTCAGATACCATCATCACCTGTCAAGATTACGGTTGAACGGGTCCGGGAAGTCATGTCGATTGACGGAACCCTGAATGAACAGATTTGGCAGCGCCCGGGCTTGACGGTGTTCACACAGAAACTCCCGAACGAAGGTGCTGCTCCATCACAGAGGACCGAAGTCTGGCTTGCGTATGACGACGTAGCTCTCTATGTCGCGGCACGCATGTACGATTCAGCTCCGGATTCCATCATTCAAATCCTCGGACGACGCGACGCGGATGTTACTGCCGACTGGTTCACCTTCGATATCGATCCTTACCATGATCGACGGAGCGGGTTCTTCTTCGCGCTCAGCGCAGCTGGAACCTTGCGGGATGGCACACTCTATAATGATGATTGGAATGACAATTCGTGGGACGGAGTGTGGGAAGGGAGAACAAGAATCGACGATCATGGTTGGACGGCAGAGATGCGCATCCCCTTTTCTCAACTGCGATTTCACCACGCTGAGAAATATGTGTGGGCTGTCAATTTCAGCAGGTTTGTCGGACGGGGCAACGAATCAGATTTTGTCGTCTACACACCTCAAAAGGGAAGCGGATTTGTTTCGAGGTTTATTGATGCCGAGGGGATTGAGAACATCGAGCCGCCCCGAGATTTTGAAATCCTACCCTACGTTACCTCCCGAGCCGAATTCACCCAACACGCGACCGGCGACCCCTTCAACAACGGGTCTAAATACTCGCCGGGACTGGGAGTTGACCTCAAGTTGGCCCTTGGTACGGATCTTACGTTGAACGGTACCATCAATCCCGATTTTGGCCAGGTGGAAGTTGATCCTGCGGTTGTCAATCTGAGTGACGTGGAGACATTTTATGATGAGAAGCGACCATTCTTCATCGAGGGAGCGAACGTGTTCCAATTTGGCCAGGGGGGATCGAACAATTTTTGGGGCTTCAACTGGGGAAATCCCAATTTCTTCTACAGCAGGCGGATTGGCCGTGCACCGCAGGGAAGCCTTCCTTCCTATGACTACGTCGACATGCCGCTTGGAACTCACATCCTTGGTGCCGGAAAACTCACCGGAAAGATTGGCGGCGATTGGAATGTGGGTATGATTCATGCTGTGACAGCACGTGAGGATGCTCAAATCGATGTCAACAGCGTCAAACGAAGTGTGGAGATCGAGCCTCTGACGTACTATGGAGTCGGGAGGATCCAGAAGGACTTCAACGATGGAAAACAGGGAATTGGGCTCATCACGACCTATACAAACAGGTTCTTCTCAGATGACAGGCTTCGGGCTGATATCAACGGCGATGCGCTCGCCATGGGCCTGGATGGCTGGCAATTCCTTGATTCTGACAAGACCTATGTCGTGACGGGGTGGGGTGCCTTCTCGGATATTCACGGGACGCAATCACGCATCACGGCCCTTCAGGAAAGCTCCCGTCACTATTTTCAGCGTCCGGGTCTCGGTCATTTAAGTCTTGATACGACAGCGACGAGCCTGAGTGGATACGCGGGACGATGGGCGATCAACAAACAAAAAGGGGCATGGCAGTTGAACTCGGCTATCGGTGTGATTAGCCCCGGCTTCGATGTCGATGACCTGGGCTTCATTTGGAGAACCGACATCATCAACTATCATTTCATGACAGGATACAAGTGGACCGATCGCACCGACTACTACAATAACCTTCAGCTCAACATCGCGGTATTCGGGAGCGATGATTTTGGCTGGAACAAAGTATGGCAGGGTGTTTTTGGAAGAATGTATGTCGAGCTTCCGAATTTCTACTCGGTTGGGCTCAACTATGCCTTCAACCCGAATTCTCTCGATACCCGCAGCACGCGCGGGGGACCAGCCATGCTCAACCCAACGGGCTGGGAACTCGATTTCAATTTTTCATCTGATGGTCGAAAGCCGGTCGTCGTCAGCGCCTTCGGTTCCAGCTATATCGGAGGGGGAGGTCATCAGTTCCAGGCTGAGGTAGATGTCGAATACAAGCCGGCTGCCAACATCGATCTCACCATCGGGCCGAGTTTCAATCGATACGCGACACGGGCACAATGGGTGGGGTCATACATTGATCCGACGGCGAGCTCAACGTACGGTAGCCGCTATGTTTTCGCAGATATGGATCAGAAAACTATTTCTGCCAACATCCGCCTGAATTGGACATTCTCGCCAGAGTTGAGTCTGCAAGTGTTTCTTCAACCATTGATCTCCTCTGGTGCGTATCTCAACCTCAAGACACTCCGCCAACCGCGCACATTTGATTTCGGATACTTTGGCAGGGATGGATCCACCCTCAAGCCGCAAACAGTGAGTTCAGGAGATATCACGGGATACGAAGTGGATGCGGATGGCGCTGGTCCTTCGCAGCCGTATGTGTTCAGCAACCCAGACTTCAATTATAAGTCATTGCGTGGCAATGCTGTGCTCAGGTGGGAGTACCGGCCTGGGTCGGCCCTCTATCTGGTGTGGACGCAAAGCAGATCTGACAATGAGAACTTCGGCGATTTCCAGTTCGACCACTCCATCAGTCGGCTCTTGAGCGCGAGACCTGACAATATTTTCATGCTCAAATTCACGTATTGGTGGTCCCGTTAGAGTGTCCTGGTTTCGGCTGCGGTTTAGAGGCGAATGAACATTTTCCCTGGGAGCTGTCGCACGAGTCCTTTAAACTCCAATCCGAGAAGAAGCACGAGAGCGTCCGCGGTGGAGGTCTCTGCCAACTCGGCAATCGCGTCAATCTGTATGGGTTCATGCTTCAAGACATCATAGATCTTCTTTTCGAAAAGGCTCATCTCGATTGCGACCTCAGGCATGTGCTCTCGCTTCAAGAGATGACGCATGTGCGGCCCCAGTTCCTCCAGAATGTCGTCAACATTTTGGACGAGTTTCGCCCTCCCTTCTCGAATCAGTTTGTGAGGACCTGCCGTTCGTTTTTCCATAATACTGCCGGGTACGGCAAAGACCTCCCTATTTTGATCAAGTGCAGTTGATGCAGTAATCATCGCCCCACCGTCTTCCGCCGATTCCACAACGACCGTTCCAAGCGTCATGCCGCTGACGATACGATTGCGCCGCGGAAAGTTGGTAGCATCCGGCTTGGTGCCCATGGGAAACTCGGAAGCAACTACTCCGTGGGCCGCGATTGTCTCCAGAAGTCTCCGATTCTCAGCAGGGTAAGGAACATCCAGACCTGATCCAAGCACGGCGATGGTTCTTCCCTTCGTCTTCAAGGCAGCGGCATGCGCAATCGTGTCGATGCCTCTGGCGAGTCCGCTGACGATCGTAAGTCCAAGTTGGGCAAGATCTCGGGATAAGGATTCAGCAACCAACTGGCCATACGCAGAGGGTGTACGAGTTCCGACGATGGAAATTGAGCCCTTGTCGAGATTCGAAAAACTCCCTAACACGAACAACAGGGTAGGCGGATCGTAGATCTTTTTCAGCAGTTCGGGATACTCGGCATCCCATACTGTGATGATCCGGCCGCCGATCCTGTTGACGCGCTTAAGCTGGTCATCGGCAAATCGTTCGCCCTCTTTATTGTGGACAATGTTAGAGGCAATTTTCTTTTCGATTCCGGGGACTTTGATGAGTGCACGAGGAGATGCCTTCAAGACTTCAGCAGGATCGTGGAAGTGCGAAACCAGCAATCGAATCTTGTGGGGACCGATCTTTGGTGTGGATGCTAGACGGAGGAGGTCGCGAACATTGAACATGGGAAAATGAACTTGTCAACTCTTACGCTGGCGAAGAAATTTGACTGAGAAGAAGAAACACACTGCAAAGAGGATAAGAACAATCGGCGGCTATGTTTCGAGGATTTCCTTGGTGAAGGCGGCGACGAGTCCATCGGCCCGTTTCTTGTCGCGTGCTTCAGCAATGATGCGAAGAACTGGCTCGGTGTTGGATTTTCGGAGATGGACCCAGGAATCAGGGAAATCGAGCTTGAGTCCGTCGATGGTCGTCACCTTCCCGTCGGTGCTGTGCGCCCCTTGGAGTCTGCTGAGCACTTCTTCGGGATTGAGCGACCCCAATGCGACCTTCCCTTTCGTGATGAAGTACTGCGGCAGGGAATTCTTGAGTGCTGAAAGTGTGCCTCCGAATTCCGCGAGGTGTTGTAACGTCAAGCCGATGCCAACGGGAGCATCTCGGCCGATATGCGATTCAGGCAGAATGACACCGCCGTTTCCTTCTCCCCCCACGATCGCAGCAATTTCCTTCATTTTCTTCGCGACGTGAATCTCGCCCACTGCCGTACGGGTGAGCTCGGCGTGGTGCAAGGTGCAGATATCATCGATAGCCCGAGTTGTCGAAAGATTTGTAACGACTTTCAAAGATTGCGAATTGCGGCTCGATTCTTTGCCCAGTACGAATTCCACTACACTGGCGAGAGTGTATTCTTCTCCGAACGGTTCACCTTTTTCGTTGATGAGGACGAGGCGATCGACATCGGGATCGACAGCGATACCCAGGTCGGCTTTTTCTTCTCGAACGCGCAGGCAGATGCCCGACAGGTTCTCAGGTAATGGCTCAGGCGCATGGGAGAATATTCCCGAAACATCGCACCCCATCTCAATGACCGTGCAACCCAACGCTTTCAGAAGCTTCGGAATAATGACGCCTCCTGCAGCATTGACACAGTCGACAACCACCCGAAAGTGCTTCTCACGGATTTGATCGATATCAAGGTAGGAAAGAGAGAGGACGTTCTTGATGTGTTCGTCGACAAGCGCCGGATCTGCCGAATGAGTGCCTTGTTTGTTCCATGGCACATAACTCCTTGGTTGTCGATCAGCAATGTTCCAGAATGCATGGCTCTCCTCGGCATCAAGGAACAATCCTGTCGGTGAAATGAACTTAAGGCCGTTCCACTCCATCGGATTGTGACTCGCGGTGATGCAGATGCCTCCGGCAGCTTTTTTCAGTTGCACCGCAAGTTGAACGGTTGGGGTGGGGCACACGCCGATAGCCACAACATCGCAGCCCATTTGAAGCAGTGTCGAAGAGACGATGTGCCCAATGCTCTTTCCGGTGATTCTGCCATCGCGGCCAATGACGATGGTGCCGCGATGAGAGTATTCTGCAAACGCTGCAGCATACTTTACGACGGTCTCGGGAGTGAGACTTGACCCTACGATTCCACGAATTCCTGATATGCTGACCATCAACGACAAGTGCTATGCCCCCTTCTTATGCGTTGAATCTACGCAACGAGGCCACTAATATCAAGGCAGATTGGCAGAGTTCGCTTGGCTCTTCAGGCCCTTGAAAATTGTCGGGAGCATCGCTACCTTGCCGTATCACAAATGTGGTCTACCTGATGAAACTGAGTACCGACGACAAGAAAGAACTTCTGCGAATTGCCAGGAATTCCATCGATGCGGCGGTCAAGAGCAAACCCATCGTTCCCTCCGCATCTGCATCAGAGGCTATGAATGAATTGTGCGGAGCGTTCGTAACGCTCCATCTGCTCGGGGAACTACGTGGATGCATCGGATACATCGAGGCGCGATTTCCTCTGCGCGAGACTGTCGAGGAAGTAGCTCAAAAAGCTGCATTGGAGGACCCGCGATTTCCTCCTCTCTCTCCAAAGGAAGTAGGCAACGTGGAAATTGAAATCTCGGTTCTCTCTCCGTTGAAGAAAGTCTCTGATGTGAACGAAATCGTTGTCGGCACGCATGGCCTCGTCATCGATGCAGGGTATACGCGGGGATTACTTCTGCCTCAGGTTGCGACAGAATGGGGATGGGGAAGGGAGCAGTTTCTCTCACAGACTTGCCGCAAGGCGGGTCTTCCGTCAGATGCGTGGAAACAGAAGAAAGTAACGATCTACTCTTTTACGTCAGCAGTGTTCTCCGAAGCTGAATTGTTCCGCGTGAAACATTGAGGACATGATAATGGCACGTATTCGCAATGCTGCCGTGGCTGGATCGTTCTACGATTCGGATCCAGAAAACCTTCGCCGTGAAGTCGACTTTCTTTTGAATGAGGCGAAGGCGCCCAAATTGAAGGGGCAAATACGGGGACTCGTGGCTCCGCATGCAGGTTATATGTATTCTGGGTCTGTTGCAGCTGCCGCCTATAGAACCCTCCAAGGCTTGAGTTATGAAGCTGTCATGCTCGTCGGTCCCAGCCATCGGGAATACTTCAATGGCGTGACGATCTACCCCGGCGACGCGTATCAGACACCGTTGGGACAAATCCCCATCCACGCGGAACTGCGTGCCGCACTTTTGAGGCAGTCCCCGATCATTCAACTTTCGGAAGCCGGTCATCGCGCGGAGCATTGTTTGGAAGTCCAGTTGCCTTTTCTTCAGCGTGTCCTGGGGAATTTCTCGATTGTTCCGATGATCATCGGCAATCAAACGAAAGAATACTGCCTGAATCTCGGAAATGCAATTGCCGCTGTTGCGAGAAGGAGAAACATCCTGCTCATCGCGAGCAGCGATCTCTCCCATTATCATCCCTACGATGCTGCTGTTGAGCTCGATCAGCAGGTCATCAGCGACGTTGAGGCGTTTGATGAACACGAGCTGATGGATCGGTTGGTCAATTCACGGGATGAGGCTTGTGGGGGAGGTCCGATTGTTTCCGTTATGCATGCTTCCAAACTCCTCGGTGCAAACCGATCACACTTGCTTCTGTACAACAATTCAGGAGATGTCACGGGCGATAAAAGTGCGGTTGTGGGATATTGTTCCCTTGCCTTTCTTCAGACAAACTGAAGAGGGTGGAGCGGGACGCGTCGTGTGATCTCCTGCGAAGACCTCATCGCAGTTCCAAAAGACCAAAATATTCTGTATATTTTGTTCAACAACGAAGAGGAATGCCAAAGTTTTGTGGTCGCTGGATGATCGCTGATTATCATACGCACACTGCGCTCTGCAAGCATGCGCAGGGAGACGTTGAGGAATATGTGCGAAGGGCTGTGGACCTCGGATTCGATGAAATCGGATGTTCGGATCATGTACCCCTTCCGGGGAATTACGATGAACGCCATCGTATGACTCTCGAGCAGTATTATTCTGAGTACGCCCCGAGAGTCTCCGGTCTCATCGAGAAGTATCGAAAGCAAATTCGCGTCAAACGCGGGATTGAATGCGATTTTCTGGATTGGGCGGAAGGGTGGAATTCGAAATTTATCGCTGAAAACGAATTCGATTTCGTAATCGGGTCGGTGCATTTCGTCGGACCGCGAGGAGAAGAGAAGCCGTTGTTTGGGCGCGATTACGACAAAAGTGAACTCGAAGCACTGTATGAAGGGTACTTCCTTGAAATCGCCAATTCGGCAAAGTCCGGGCTCTTCGATATCATCGCACACTGTGATATCGTAAAGAAATTCGGGAAATTTTCGAGCGCCCGGGTAGAGGAGCTACAGTGGGAGGCCTTGAGTCAAGTCAAGAAAGCGGATCTTTGCATCGAGATTAATACTTCAGGTTTACGCAAGCCGGAGCTCGAGACGTACCCCGGCGAGAAGGTGCTCACACTCGCGCGAGATCTGAAGATTCCTTTGACCTTGGGCTCAGATGCTCACAATCCGGATCAGGTGGGTATGGATTTTGGATCTGCCATCAGCCTCATCAACAAGTATGGAAATGGCAGGATCTCTCTCTTTGAGCGTCGGAAGCGATCGGAGGTCAATGTTTCGCAACTCCGTGGAGCAGCATAGTTTTCGAACGTGCAGATTTCAGACGGTTCGTTTCGATCGATGGAATAGTCCAACAGAAAGGTTTATCCAGACGTGAAGGCACTGCTGGCGAGCGGTGGTCGAGGTACTCGACTCCGCCCAATTACTCATACGCAGAACAAGCACCTGATTCCCATTGCGAACAAACCGATCCTCCACTATGCTTTGGAGGCGATCGCAGCATCCGGGATCAGGGAGGTCGGCATTGTCCACAACGCTGATAGTCAGGAAGTCCCGAACAACATTGGAGATGGTTCGCGTTGGGGAATCGTCATCACCTACATCCCGCAGGAAGCTCCCGGCGGATTAGCCCAGGTTGTAAGGCTTGGTGAGGATTTCGTTGGTAGTGACGACTTCGTGTTTTACCTTGGCGACAATATGGTCGTAGGGGGAATCGCAAGATTCATTGATCAGTTTAAAGCCCGAAAGTGCGACTGTCTGTTGACGCTGGCACAGGTTAAGGATCCGGAACGATTCGGTGTGCCCGAGATGAGGGAAGGCAGGATTGTTCGCGTTGAGGAGAAACCGAAACATCCCAAGAGCGGATACGCGGTCGCCGGCATCTATGTTTACAACAAGAGCATCTTTGAGGCTGTCAGGAATCTTAAGCCCAGTGAGAGAGGGGAACTCGAGATCTCTGACGCGCATCAATATCTAATAGACCACGGGAAGAAAGTGGACTTCTGCGAGATTACCGGCTGGTGGAAAGATACCGGAAAGCCAGAGGATTTACTGGAAGCGAATCGTCTCGTTCTCGAACATCTTGAAGCCAGACTCGATGGCTCTGTGGATGCAAGCTCCACAATATCCGGAACTGTTGTGCTTGGTTCTGGATCCCGCGTAGTTAATAGCACGATTCTCGGTCCGGTCATCCTTGGAAATAATTGCGTAGTTCAAGACAGTACCATTGGGCCGTTCACTTCCATCGGAGACAACACTGAGATTCGATCGAGTGAAATCGAATTCAGCATTGTGCTCGAACGATGCAGGATCCATGGTGTGAAGAAACGGCTGAAGGGAAGTATCATCGGGTACGATGTCGAGATCAATGAAACAGAATCTCAGCCCGGTGTGCATTGTTTTATTATCGGGGACCAAAGTCGGGTTGAAGTGGGGTAGATTCACACGAGACTACTCAAACGCCTCAAGGAGCTGCAAATGAATTATGAGACGTTACAGGTTGAACGACGTGACCGGATCGCTTTCGTAGCGATCAATCGACCTGATAAACTCAATGCCCTGAATGCTCAGGCAAGATCTGAATTGAAGGACCTCTTTCTGGCTCTTCAGAACGACGATGCAGTTGATGTTGTCATTCTGACGGGTGCCGGTGAAAAAGCGTTTGTGGCTGGAACTGATATCAAGGAATTGACAGAACTGGATGAACAGAAGGGAATGCTCTTTTCAGAGGATGGTCAGGCCGTATTCAATTTGATCGAGAATCTTGGCAAACCAGTCATCGCCGCGGTGAATGGCTATGCACTTGGCGGCGGAGCGGAGCTTGCACTGGCGTGTCACATGAGGATCGCGTCGGAGAATGCAAAGTTCGGCCAACCCGAAGTGAATCTCGGCATCATCCCTGGATACGGAGGAACTCAACGCCTCGCCCGTCTCGTTGGAAAGGGCAGAGCGATGGAGCTGATCCTGACGGGTGAATCGATTGACGCACCGGAGGCGCTTCGCATTGGGCTCGTGAACAAAGTGGTGGCAGTCCCAGAACTTATGAAAGCCGCTGAGTCGATGGCACGGAAAATCATCGACAAGGGACAGGTCGCCGTGCGACTCGCCCTGATGGCGATTACCGCAACGCACGAACTCTCGTTGGAGTCTGGTCAGGCGTTTGAGGCTGAATTGTTTGGGCGCTGCTGCGCCTCGGAGGATTTCAAAGAGGGGACGAGAGCGTTTCTTGAAAAAAGAAAGCCGGCATTCAAGAACAAGTAAGTTCAGTCATTGAAAGAAAATCAATTAACCAGAGTATCTCCATAACAGGATAGACAGAGAATATATGAGTCAGAATAAGAACGCCGCTGCGGATCAGTCAAAGGTGATGGACAAAATCGTCTCCCTCGCGAAACGTCGGGGATTTGTTTTCCAATCAAGTGAAATTTATGGCGGACTGAATGGATGTTGGGATTACGGTCCGCTGGGCGTAGAGATGCTCAACAATCTCAAGCAGCAGTGGTGGAAGAGCATGACGTATCGGGAGAACATCGAGGGATTGGATGCCAGCATCCTCATGCACCCACGGGTTTGGGAGGCTTCCGGTCATGTCGAGAACTTCACGGATCCGATGGTCGACTGCAAGAGCTGCAAAGCGCGCTATCGGCTAGACGTGTTGTTCGACGAGCTTTCGCTCAAGAGGAAAAAGGAAGCGCTGCGCGAACTGGAACCGGGAAAATTCGAAGGCCAGCTGAAGGACGAGCTTGTCATCGAGGAATTCGCCAAACGAACGGCCACCGATGCCGATTCGGCCAGAATTGCTGCGATGCTTCCCTGTCCGAACTGCGGCAACAAAGGCACGTTCACCGACGCCCGCAAGTTCAACCTGATGTTCAAGACGTTTGTCGGTCCCGTGGAAGATTCGTCCTCCGTAGTCTTTTTGCGCCCGGAAACAGCGCAGGGAATTTTCGTGAATTTCCTGAACGTGCAATCTGCCGGCAGGCAAAAAATCCCGTTTGGTATCGCTCAGATCGGAAAAGCGTTTCGCAATGAGATCAACACAAAGAACTTTCTTTTCCGGACGAGAGAATTTGAGCAGATGGAAATGCAGTTCTTCGTGAAGCCCGGCACCGACGATGAGCAGTTCGAGTATTGGAGAGCGGCGAGAATGCAATGGTACGTTGATCTGGGGATGCCGAGGGAGAAACTCCAGTGGCACCAACATCCCAAGGATAAGCTGGCGCACTATGCCAAGGATGCGTACGACATCGAGTATCTCTTTCCGTTCGGATGGGGGGAGATTGAAGGTATCCATAATCGTACAGACTTCGATCTTTCACGTCACGAGCAGTTCTCAGGGAAAAGTATGAAGTACTTCGATGAGGCGACGAAGGAAAAATTCACTCCTTTTGTGATCGAGACTTCCGCCGGTGCAAGCCGTTCGTTCATGGCGTTTCTCGTGAATGCCTATGACGAGGAACAAGCACCAACTGCAGAGGGAACAACGGAGATGCGGGTTGTCTTGAGACTTCATCCCAAGTTGGCTCCCACCAAGGCGGCAATCTTTCCCCTTGTGAACCGCGATGGAATGCCCGAAATGGCCCGCAAGGTTGAAGCCGATTTGAGGCAGCACTTCCGTGTGTTCTACGATGACAGTGGAGCCGTGGGACGGAGATATCGAAGGCAGGATGAGGTTGGCACACCCTATTGTGTGACAGTGGATTCCCAGAGTCTGGTTGATCAGACGGTTACTATTCGTGAACGCGATTCAATGAAACAGGATCGGATTGCTATCTCCAACGTCCGTGCGTACATCGCTGAGAGGTTGATGTAGATTGGATCACGAAGCGCATACATGGAAAACGTTTGGCCGATTTCGGCTTCTGTTCTGGGGTCTTACACTTCTCTTGCTCCTGCCCGCTTCTCCGGATGCTCAAGCGCAATGGATTCAGGACACGTCTATTGATGCGCGCGTCCGGCGCGGGATCGACGACATCTACAACATTGAATTCACCAAGGCGGACAAGGAATTTGAAGAAGTGATCCGCTTGATGCCGGATCACCCCGCGGGGTATTATTTTCAGGCGATGACGCAGTGGTGGCGCATTCTGAGCAATTTTGAGGATGAGACGCATGACAAAGAGTTTCTCTCGGCGCTCGACAGAGTTGTCAGCATGTGTGAGAAGCGGCTGGACAAAAACGAAAACGACGTAACTGCTTTGTTCTACAAGGGGGGGGCGGTGGGTTTCCAGGGAAGGCTTCGGGCGAATCGAGGTTCCTGGCTCGCTGCTGCGAACGATGGTCTGGTTGCGCTTCCCGCCATTCGAAAGGCATTCAAGCTTGATCCCACCAACAGTGATGTCCTCCTGGGAATGGGGATTTACAATTATTATGCCGACGTGATTCCCGGACAATACCCAATCATCAAACCGGTCATGATCTTTCTTCCTGGCGGGGACAAGAAACTGGGGTTGGAGCAACTTGAGATAGCAGCGCAGAAAGCGCGCTATGCAAAAGTTGAAGCCATGTATTTCCTCTTGCAGACGTACTTCAGCTATGAGCGCCAGTTCGTCCGCGCACTCCAACTTTCTCAGGAGCTGCACAATAAGTATCCGCGAAACCCGCTGTTCCACAGGATGTACGGCAGATGCTATGTGAGTCTTGGATACTGGGCTGAAGCATTCAGAGTGTTTTCGGAAGTTGAAGAGAAATATCGTACTCATCAGGCTGGTTTTGATGCGTACGATGGTCGGGAGGCCTACTACTACATCGGGCGGCATTTGTTCCTCGCAGGTCGATTTGAAGAATCGATTCAGAACCTGCTTCGATGTGACGAAATCTGTCGACGGGTGGACAAGAACGGAGCGTCAGGATTCATGTCGATGGCGAACCTTATGATCGGTATGGTGTACGACGTCCAGAAAAAGCGTGGCTCTGCGTTGGCGCAATATCAGAAGGTGCTGGAAATGAAAGAGTATGAGAACACTTATAAGGAAGCTCGGCGGTACACAGAAAAACCCTATACGAGGGCTCAATGACAGGGCAAGTGTTTTTGTTTGGTCTCGCGGCTGCTGCAGCGGAGGTACTGGGGGGGAGTCTTATCTACTTCAGGAAATCATGGCCTCGTCGGGTGCAGGAAACACTCCTGGCGCTCGGAGCCGGGTTTATACTCGCGCTCGTTTTTCTCAAGCTCATTCCTTCGAGTATTCACGCTCTCGGAGACTCAGCGATGCTCTATTGCATCATTGGATTCGCTGCCATCCATTTCTTCGAGCATACCATCGTCGGCCATCTGCATTTCGGTGAAGAGACGCACAGTGATGCCATGATCGCGAAAGGCGCGAGCCTCTCAGCTTTCACCGGATTGTTCATTCATGCCTTCTTTGACGGATTCACGATCGCGATCGGATTTCAGTTCAATTTCCTCCTCGGAATCCTCATCTTCTTTGCTGTTCTCCTCCACAAGTTCCCCGAAGGACTGACCATTGGCTCGATAGTTGTTGCGGCCGGATATCCCAGAAAAGTCGTTCTCATGTCAACGATAGGACTTGCCGTTGCAACCTTGATCGGTGTTTGTACGCTGTTTCTCTTCCAGAATCTGAATGCCGACGTCGTCGGTGCGGGATTCGCCTTCTCCGCCGGTGTTGCCGTTTATGTGGGTGCGAGTGATCTGATACCTGAGATCAACAAGTCGAAAGACCGGATCCCTCCCCTCGTGGTTTTTGCGGGGATGATCATGTTCTATCTCAGCGACAGAATTCTGGAAATGCTTGTTCGGTAGAGGTAGTGTGGAACGGCTATCGTTGCTAGAAACTTGAACCGATGGAGATCCTGTGGAGGCTTCCGATCTTGCCGTAGGAGTTGAAAGCGTAGTCGATGACATACTCGCCAAAAACAATCCCTCCGCCAAGAGATATTCCCGCCAGATTAGCGCTTGTCCCTAGCTTCAGTTCTTTTCGTTGCTGATTATTGTAACCGAGACGTAGTCGGACAGACTCACTCATCAGGAACTCGGCGCCGAGGGAAAATGAGCTGAAGTGCGAAGCGAAATCGGTCTGCTGGTCAGTCAGATGATGGAAATCGAGGTTGAGGAGAACCGGAAGGTGCTCGGGGCGTTTTGTGATGCCTATGGTGACATCCAACGGCAGGGGTTCTTTTGCACCGGAATATGACTTCAGCTGAGTGCCGAGGGTGAGGATGCTTGCTCCGAGGGTGATATTCTGAGACGGAATCTGATACAGTACACCCATATCGAGAGCCAGCCCGGACGACGAATACCCGGCAATCGAAGAATAAATGATCTTGAGATTAAGCCCGACGCTTGTCACCGGGTCGATTGATCGACCGATACCTACAAGAAGGGCAATGTCACGCGCTCCGAATGTCCCCAAGGTATTCATCGACTCATCGGTCTGCGTGAAAGAGCCGTAATCCATGTATAGGACTCCTGCACCCATGGTGCCGATTCCCTCCAACGATCTGGAATAGGAGAGGTATCCACCATTCACATCCAGCAGATGCTTGAGGAAGCCGGCCGATCCTTTGGACTCCGTGAGACTTGTCAGCGCTCCGGGATTATAGAAAAGAACATTCGGGTCATCGGTCATGGATACAAAGCTACCGTTCAGTCCGGCAGCTCTTGCCCCGATGTCGTTGCGGAGAAAGCTGAAGGTGCCCTTGTCTTGACTATAGGTCGAGGCGGTAAGGAGTGAAAGGACAAGAAATGATGCGAGCCGACGTTTCATCGCAGCTAATTTACCCAAATCGCATCTGAATTTCAAGGAGCCACCGAATTCACGAGGTGTTTCAGATTTCACTGGGCTCGAAGGGGTGAGTGCAAAAATACCATTGCAATTGAGTCGAGTTTTGGCTATCTTTATAAAGTACCTGAAAAGCACATTTGGAGAATTCGATGAAGCCTGGAATACACCCTGACTACAAGAAAGCACTGGTTACCTGCGTTTGCGGAAACAGCTTTGAGACACGCTCAACAGCAGGCAACTTGCATATTGAAATTTGTTCAAGCTGCCATCCCTTCTTTACCGGGAAGCAGAAGCTGGTCGATTCTGCCGGTCGTATAGAACGATTCAACAGAAAATACGGCAAGAAGACAGCGGAAGTGCCGGCGGCGTAACGCGGAGTCGAACTTGCAGTTTGAGTATGCGGAATGTATTGATCAGATGCATTCCGCATTTTTCTTTTCTGGAATGGAATCGCAACTATTGAGAATCGAACAGAAGTATGCAGGACCCACTTCACATGAGCTTTGACGCAGACACATCGAACCTCTATCGGGGTCCGAGGGGGACTGCTGTAAAGATCCTGAACCGGGTCGAACGGTCGGACGCATATCTGGATCGGGTTCTCGAAACAGAGATGCGAAACACCGAGATGAATGAGCTGGATAAGGGGCTCATGAACGAAATCGTGACCGGTGTCGTTCGTTGGCAGATGAAGATCGACTGGGTGTTGACAGGGTTCTTCCATGGTAACTTCACGAAGGCGGAAACGAACATCAAGAACGCCCTTCGCGTCGCCCTCTATCAGATCTTGTTCCTCGATAAAGTGCCCCACTCCGCCGCCGTCAACGAGTCAGTAGAATTCATCAAACGGTTACGCGGCCAAAAAGTAGCCGACCTTGTGAATGGAGTACTGCGAAACATCCTTCGGAACCTCGAGAATATTCGTTATCCGGACTTCAAGGAGAATCAGATCCAACACCTGGCAGTCGTCGAATCCCATCCGACGTGGATGGTCAAGCGATGGGTGGGTCGGTTTGGATATGACGAGACGAAAAAGTTCCTTGCTGCCAACAACGAGAGACCCGATCTCACGTTGCGGGTGAACCGTCTGAAGATCGACTTCAATTACTTCCTTACACAGCTCGAACAGCACCAAATCCAGTTCACGCGCTCAGAGTATCTTGATTTCTTCGTTCGGGTGAAGCACATGGCGGGCATTGGCGGCTCGGATATGTTTCGTCAGGGCTTCTTTGTCGTCCAGGATGAAAGCGCAGGTCTGGTGGTGAAGCTGCTTGATCCGAAGCCCGGTGACCGAGTCATCGACATGTGTGCAGCGCCGGGCGGAAAGGCGACGTTCATCGGAGAGTTGATGAAGAATGTCGGCGAGATCGTAGCGATCGATCGGTACGAAACACGTCTGAATCTGGTGAAGAACGCCTGCCAGCGACTCGGGATAGCGAATGCTCACTACATAGCAGCTGATGCGGCTACTGTGCAGACAGCGCCTGCGGAAAAGGTGCTGGTTGATGCTCCTTGCTCAGGTTTAGGAGTGCTCGCCAAGAAACCGGATGCAAAATGGAAACGCGAACCGGAAGATTTGGTCAACCTGGTTCAAACGCAACGTGCCATTCTTGAGAATGCGGCTCGGCATGTCAAGCCGGACGGAATCCTCGTCTACAGCACTTGCACCACTGAGCCCGAAGAGAACTTTGAACTTATCAAGAATTTCCTAACAGACCATTCTGAATTCTCCATCGAAAGTGCCAGCCCATTGATCGATTCTCGCATTGTATCGGCGGATGGCTACATAGAGACATTCCCCCATCGCAACGCCATGGATGGCTCTTTTGCGATACGCTTGAAAAAAGCTCTCTGAGCAGTCGTCACTTCCAAAGTACTTTCCTTCCAGGGTATTTCTCTCTATATTCACACGGCGTTTCAGGTCCGCTGTGACCCGGATCTGTAAATCCATTGATCTTCGCCATCCTTCCTATTCGATGCTATTGTGAGGAGGACTTTTGTGAGACGACTATTGAAGTTGAGCTCAGCTCTTGTTGCTTTTGCGATGTTCTTTTCTCTTGTGACACTTCAGCGCCGAGAGCCATATCCTCAACCTCGGTCTTCAGATCCCTTCGCTTCGACCTTTTCGATTGTTGCAATTGATCCGGAAAACGGCGATGTCGGAGTTGCTGTGCAGTCGAAATTCCCGAATGTCCGTCCGATTGTTCCCTGGGCCGCCGCTGGTGTGGGCGCAATAGCGACTCAGTCGTTCATCAATGTCTCCTACGGTGCTAAAGGTCTCGCACTCCTCCGAAACGGGGCGAGTGCTGAAGAGACATTGCGGATCCTCATCGCGAATGATACAGGTCGTGAGGTCCGCCAAGTGGGAATTGTGGACATGAAAGGAAACGCAGCGAGCTGGACGGGAAAAGAGTGCTTTGACTGGGCGGGGGGTATCACAGGCGCGAACAGCGGTGGAAAAGGGCTCATCGTCACCGGCAAAGGATTCGCAGCACAGGGAAACACGCTGGTTGGAAAGGCGACTGTTGAGGCGCTGGCGAAGACATTTCAGGAGACGAAAGGATCACTCGGTGACAAACTCGTTGCCGCAATCGTGGCTGGCGGAAAAGCTGGTGGCGATCGGCGCGGCGAACAGTCGGCTGCATTGCTCGTGAAACGCAAAGGGGCAGGGTATGATGGCACCACGGACGACTTGATAGACATCAGCATCTATGACCACGCTCATCCTCTCCTTGAACTCGAACGGCTCTACAAGCTCCACAAGCTCTACTATTTCCGGACGGATCCGAAGAACTTGATCAAGATCGACGCGGCGATCTGCAATGAGTTGCAGGTGATCATGAGCAACAGGCCATACAAGGGATTCCTATTTTATGATGGACTTGTGAATGGAGTGTTTGACGCGAAAACGAAGAAGTCGCTGCAGGATTTCATGGGATGGGAGAATTATGACATCCGGGTTCGCGATGATAACCAGATAGACCGTGAAGTATTGGATGATATTCGGAAGAACTATGTCGAGTGGAAAGCCGCAAAGAAATGATGTGTCAAGAGAACAAGTGAACGCACCATCAGTTCAATCAAAGTGAATTTCGAAAGAATACTCCTATGAAAGCGATTGTCAAACCAAAACCTGTGGACGGCAAGGATTGGCCGATTGGACTTCAGATTGTTGACAAGCCTGAGCCGATCATTGAGCGGCCGAATGATGTCATTATCGAGGTGACAGCCGGAGCCATATGCGGAACAGATGTCGGGATCTACAACTCGAAGGACTCTTTGAGAGTTCAAATGGCGAGGACCATCACTGATCCTGTGACGGTAGGACATGAGTTCAGTGGCAGGATCGTCGACGCCGGAAAACAGGCCCGGGCCCATCTTGCGCGTCTGGTTTTTGAAAAAGCGAAGACGAACCATGGGCTCAAGAAGCTGCTCCGCCGGAAGACAGCGCGGTCGCTGGCAGCGGAGAGCACATTTCTGAAATTTCTCGAGAAGCAGTTCTTCAGCACGGCCGAAATGCATGTCACCTGCGGGACGTGTTATCAGTGCCTTCGAGGCGAATTCCACGTGTGTAGGAATACCATCATCAAAGGTGTGCACGATGACGGAGCATGGGCGCCGTATGTCAAAGTTCCGGCAGAAAACGTCCGCCTGTTCTTTCAGCGCGAAATTCCGTATGAGATCATCAGCTTCATGGATGCTCTTGGTAATGCTACGCACACGGTAATGGCTGCTCCGATCAAGGGTCAGTCTGTCGCTGTGCTGGGATGCGGTGTGCAGGGACTCATGGCGGTCGCCGTAGCAAAATGGGCCGGCGCACGACGCATCTATGTGACCGATGCCTCGCACCAGGAGTTTTCGCATGAAAAACTCTTGGCTCGTCGTTTCGCTCTGGCAAAATTGTATGGGGCAGATCATTGCTTTGATATGGCGATTACTGAAGAGCGGGCTGCATTCAGCGATACCATCCTGCAGGAAACGGACAATACGGGCGTTGACGTGGCTTGCGAAATGTCTGGGAGCTATCGCGCCTACGAAGACGCAGCCAGAGTGATTCGCATGGGAGGGACATTTTCGCTCCTTGGGATTCCGTCAGGAACGATGCAGGTCGATTTTGCGAAGAATATCATTTTCAGCGGCATCACCGTGCACGGCATCATCGGGCGACGAGTATTCCAAACGTGGAACCAAATGGAAGAACTCCTGAAAGCCGGGCTGGCAAAGCAATTGATGAAAACTGGATTCGTCACGCATCAGCTTCCCTTAGAGCAATTCGACCAGGGATTTGCCGCGATCCGTTCAGGCGACGCCTACAAAGTTCTTTTGAAGCCCTGATACTGATGACAGACGAAAGATGTTCTTGAACGAAGAGAATTGAGGAGGTAATAGACCGTCATGGCAGTTCATGAAAAAGTGAGTTCATTCTATCAGAATGAATTGGCAGAGCTCAGAAGGGCAGATCTCTTCAAGGAAGAGCGGTACATCCACTCACAGCAGGGAGCTGTGATCTCGGTAGAGTATCCTGCGGGAGCGCCGGTGAAACAGGCGCTCAATTTCTGCGCCAACAACTATCTTGGTCTTTCCAGCCATCCCACACTGCTCGCGGCAGCGAAGAATGCGCTTGATGAGCGCGGCTTTGGGATGTCATCGGTGCGTTTCATTTGTGGCACACAAGACAGGCATCGGGAACTGGAGCGAAAACTCTCTGAATTCCTCGGCTTAGAGGACGCAATACTCTACTCGTCCTGTTTCGACGCCAATGGGGGCGTTTTCGAAGCATTGCTGAATGAGCAGGACGCGCTGATTTCGGATGAACTCAATCATGCGTCTATCATCGACGGCATCCGCCTCTGCAAAGCGGATCGGCATCGTTACAAACATGGCGATATGGCGGATCTCGAGCTGCATCTCCAGCAGACCCAGCAACAACGATTTCGATTGATTGTCACCGACGGCGTCTTTTCGATGGATGGTGACGTGGCAAAGCTCAAAGAGATTTGCGACCTGGCAGAGAAATACGATGCCATCCTGATGGTGGATGACTCCCATGCTACAGGATTTGTGGGGAAAACCGGCAGGGGGACGCATGAACATCATGGTGTGATGGGAAGAGTCGATATTATTTCAACAACTTTTGGCAAGGCCCTCGGCGGATCTGCCGGCGGCGCAATTGCCGGCAAGAAGGTGTTCATCGATCTTCTAAGGCAGCGATCGCGTCCGTATCTGTTCTCGAACACGGTCAGTCCGGTGGTTGTCGGCGGAACGATCAAAGCGCTTGACCTGCTCAAGGAGTCGACCGCACTGCGGGACAAGCTCGACGACAATGCAAGATACTTCAGGCGAAAGATCAGCGAGGCGGGGTTTCAGATTAAGGAGGGCTTCCATCCCATCGTCCCTATTATGCTCGGTGAGGCGGGAATTGTCCAGGCCATGGCCCGCGAGTTGTTCGCGGAAGGAATTTACGTCGTTGGTTTTTTCTTCCCCGTCGTTCCAAAAGGTACTGCACGAATCCGCGTTCAGCTCTCTGCCGCACACGAGAAACACCATATCGACAAGGCAGTTGAAGCGTTTACAAAAGTTGGCAAGAAGCTGGGTGTGCTGAAGTAGGTGAAGGGAAGTCCACGTCAATTGCCAGGAATCTGCCGGAAGCATGAGGAATTGAATACGGCGTGAAGAACCGGCTTGTTTTCGTCGATCTCTTGCGAGGTTGGGCCACGATCGTCATGATCGAGGTCCACGTTTTCAATTCATTCATATTGCCCAGTCTCAAGGAGACTCAGTGGTTCGGTTATCTGAACTACATCAACGGCCTGGTAGCGCCGAGTTTCCTTTTCGTCGCGGGATTCGTCTTCGTCATTGCGAGCGATCGAAAGCTCGAGGAATTTCGGACATACGGTAAGGCATTCTGGAGGCAGCTTTCGCGCATCGGGCTTATCTGGATTATTGGATATGCACTGCATCTTCCGTTTTTCTCCCTCACTCGTACGCTGAACGAGTCATCGACGGCTCAATGGCTGTCATTTTCTCAGTCCGATATTTTGCATTGCATTGCTCTAGGGATGCTGATAGTCTTCCTGGGGCGTATTTTCATCAAAAGCGACAGGGTCTATCAATGGTTCCTCATCGGCGTGGGAAGTCTCGCGGTGCTTGTTGCGCCATTTGTCTGGAATGTTGACTTCTACTCGATGATGCCTGCGATGTTTGCAGGATATCTCGACGGCAAGACTTATTCGATGTTTCCGTTGGTCCCTTGGCTTGGTTTTCTGATGTTTGGTGCCGTGACGGCATTTGCGTTCAAGAAGGCGAGGTCGGTCGGGTTGGAGGAAAAATACTTCACGCGTCTGGCCCTGGTTGGCGCGGGGATGCTGGTCGCAGGAACGCTGCTTGTCGAACTACCATATTATCTTTCAGGAACTGCGGTCGCTGCCCGGGCGAATCCACTCTTCTTCGCCTCCCGACTGGGAATCATCTTCTTGTTGCTGACAACATGCTGGCTGTACGCTAAAGCGCGAAAGACAGAACGGTCATTTGTTCTCGATGTAAGCAAGGAATCACTACTCGTCTACACGCTCCACCTCGTCGTTATCTACAGCGAATACTGGAATAGCAAAAGCCTCGACCATTGGTATGGTGGGACGCTTACCCTTGGTCAGTGCGTGGCCGCGACTCTTGGACTGACGCTTGCCATGATCATCATCGCAAAGGCCTGGTCGCGCCTGAAGCAAGCTTCGATGCCCTGGGCGAGGTACATCTCCTATGCTACCGGGATTTTCCTTTTGATCTTCTTCATTGTTCGAAAGAGCTAACGGAATGGAAACTGTTGTTCTGGTCTTGTTGATACTCGTACTCTTGTTGATGGCGGCCATGTTCCTTCGGATGCGAGCTCCGCAGCAGCAGGAGAATCCGCAGGCTACGTTGCTGATTCAGCAGCAGATCGATGCACTCCGTGGAGAAGTGAACCTCAGCCTGAAGAATACTTCAGATTCTCTGGGGTCATCGATGAGGTCGACCCAGGAAGCCCTGTATCAGAGCCTCAAGCTAACGTCCGAGACGATGAATCAGCAATTGAATGTTGTGACCGCTCAGCTCTCGAATGTAACGTCGCAGCTGCAGAATAACACCGGTCAGGTTGGTTCAAGGTTGGATACGGCGGCGAAAGTCATTCAAGATGTGCAAAACAAGCTTGGGGAATTAGGAAAGGCGACGCAGGAGATCAAGGAACTCGGGCAAAGCGTATCCAAACTGGAGGAGATGCTGAAAGCTCCAAAACTCCGTGGTGGGCTTGGTGAATTGCTTCTGGAGGATCTCCTCAAGCAAGTGTTGCCTATCGGCGCTTACGAGATGCAATACAGGTTCAAGAATAACCAGGCTGTGGACGCCGTGATCTTGCTCTCGGGGGGCATGGTTCCCGTTGATTCAAAGTTTCCTCTCGAAAACTTTCAAAAGATGCTCGAGGCCAAGTCCGAGCAGGAAAGAAAGACGGCTGTTCGTACATTCCGATCAGATGTCAAGAAGCACATTGATGCGATATCAGAGAAGTACATCCTGCCGGATGAAGGAACCTTCGATTTTGCCCTGATGTATGTGCCGGCGGAGAACATCTATTACGAAACGATCATCAAAGACGATTCCATACCGGAAGAAGAGGGACTGTTCAGCTATGCCATGAAGAAACGGGTGGTTCCCGTCTCGCCGAACAGCTTCTATGCGCATTTGAGAGTGATTGCTCTCGGATTCAAAGGTCTGCAGATCGAGAAGAGCGCGAAGGAAATCCTCCAGAGTATGGAGCGGTTAGGCTCCGAACTCAACAAATTCACAGATACCTTTGGGACGCTCGGAACGCAACTGAGCAATGCAAAAAGTAACTATGACAAGGCGGACAAGCAGCTGAGCACGATGACGGAGAAATTCAAAACCATACAGTCGATTCCTGAGGGGGGAAGCGCAAAGCAGCTTGACGCTTTTAGAGGCAGGCAATAAGCGGAGTGAGAGGATTGGAGTAAAAAAAAGTCCCCAGGAGGGGACTTTTTCGTTCTACAGAGCAAAGCGAAATCTACACGCGAACGATATTGTAGGCTCGTTTCCCCTTCTGTTCGTCTTTCAGTTCAAAGTGAACAGTATCTCCCTGAGAGAGAACATCACGGAAGCCAGTGCTTTTCACATTGCTCTTGTGAAAAAACACTTCGTTGCCATCTTCGGTAACGATAAAGCCAAAACCCTTCGCCACATTGAAAAACTTCACTGTACCGTTATTCATAGAATTTCTACTTCCCGCAATCATGAGCGAGTGAAAAAAAACCCCAGCGAGAATATCTCACCGGGGTTGTTGAAGACAAACGAGATTAGACTTTCTCAACGTTTGCGGCTTGGAGGCCCTTCGGTCCCTGTTGAACATCGAACTGAACCTGGTCGCCCTCGTTCAAAGTGCGGTAGCCTTCACCACGAATTGCTTTGAAATGGACGAATACGTCTTCGCCATTTTGACGTGTGATGAAACCAAAACCCTTGGCTCCGTTGAACCATTTGACTGTTCCCTTTTCCATGGAACATTCCTTTCGGTAAAGATGACTAAAATTGTACACGAAATGCGAGCCGAGACTCTTGTGTGCTATAGATGTGTTGCGATGCCCGGACTCGTGAATATCGGAATGGTCACGAAAAGAGGACATGGTCAATGCATCAGCACGACGCACAAGCGAGGCTACGTCGCCCAACAGGAGGAGTTCTAGTGCCACCCGTCGGACTGAAGTGTACGTTGAGTTACATATAAATATAACGGATTTTCAGATATTACACAACATCAAAGTTGAGAACCTCGCTGACAAATCGTTCTGACTCAGTGGCGGTTGCTTGGAAACACTTGAAGAAATTGCGTATCTTTGCCGATAACATGTGATGATGAAGGCTCGGTCCGATTGGACATATTTGCTCAATTTGAAAGAATTTGATGAAACCACTCAAGAGAATCGGAATCCTGACAGGTGGAGGAGATTGTCCGGGATTGAATGCTGTCATTAGGGGAATTGCCAAGCCGGCTATTTCTCACTACGGTGCAACGGTGATAGGGGTACTCGACGGATTTGAAGGACTCGTCGAAGGGCGAATGCGCGAGCTCGTTCCCAAAGATGTCTCCGGTATCATCAATCTGGGGGGCACGATTCTAGGCACGTCAAACAAAGGGGACCCGTTCCATTTTCCGGTTGAAACACCGCAGGGCATCGATATCCTCGATTGTTCTGAAAATGCTATCCAAAATTATCGTGACTGGCATCTCGACGCACTGATTGCAATCGGCGGCGATGGGACCATGCACATCGTGGACAAGTTCACAGATCTTGGTTTAAATCTGATAGGCGTCCCCAAGACAATCGACAATGATCTTTCTGCCACAGATGTCACCTTCGGCTATGATTCCGCTGTGACCGTCGCGACGGAGGCCATCGATCGGCTTCACACAACCGGGTCGGCACATCATCGAGTCATGGTTATCGAAGTGATGGGACGCTACGCCGGTTGGATCGCGCTCGGGTCCGGGCTTGCCGGCGGCGCCGATGTCATCCTTATTCCGGAAATCCCATTTCACTGGGAGAAGATTTGCGAGCACGTGATAAAGCGAGGCAAACATGGGAGCCGTTTCAGCATCATCTGCGTTGCTGAAGGCGCAAAACCGGCTGAAGGAGATCTCGTCGTTCGTGAGAAAGACTCGAAGCGGACCGATCCGGTTCGCCTGGGGGGCATTGGCGAGCTGGTTGGGGCAAAAATCAATGAGTTGACCGGGCTCGAAACGCGCGTCACAGTCCTTGGGCACTTACAGCGGGGAGGAAGTCCGACTCCTTACGATCGCATCCTCGCGACGAAATATGGCTGGAAGGCGATTGAGCTCGCGTATGAGATGAAGTTCGGTCATATGGTGAGCCTGAAGGGCAATGACGTAACATCCGTTCCCGTGAAAGAGGCGATCCTGAAGCTCAAGACAGTCCCTCCTGACTCTCAAATTGTCATGGCGGCCCGAGCGGTCGGAACTTCATTTGGCGATTAGCTGCACTCTCTTCTGTGAAGATCCATTGGGCTTGTCTCAAACGCCATTCTGAGGTCTGATCTATTTGATCGAATCGAAGAATCTGATTCACAAATTACGGAATCCCCGTCTGCCGTGGCGATCGTGTACATGGCGGGCAGGGTTCAGTGAGTTCAGAATGATGTCGCTCATTTGGGGACTGCCGTGGAATTTCCTATTCCCTCACGCATCAAGGCCGAGTCATCAGTGCGCTTGAAAGGCCGGTGTCCGGAGAGAATTCGTCGATGAAATCCCCATCGTCAAAGCCGAAAGCGATAGAGCCGGACTTTCTACTCATGGCTTACTGCAGTGGATACTTTCCCATGGCAGATTCCAAAAGCGGGGAGATCCAATGGTATTCGCCCGATCCGCGAGCGATCTTCGATCTGAGAGAGTTTCACGTTTCCCGCAGCCTGTCAACTGCAGTCAAACAGAAGCGATTCGAGATAGAAATCGACAGGGATTTTGAAGCAGTGATGCGTCGATGCGCTGAGCGCGAAGAAACCTGGATCTCGGAAGAAGTGGTTCAATCCTACCTTGAGCTCTACCGGCTTGGATTTGCCCACACTGTGGAATGTTGGCGGGAGAACAAACTTGTGGGCGGGCTCTATGGAGTATCGATTGCAGGAGCCTTTTTCGGCGAATCGATGTTTAGTATCGACAAAGATGCGTCAAAAGTTGCACTTGTGCACCTCGTCGACCGCCTGAGGGAGCGAGGTTTCAAACTTCTGGATACACAATTTCTCACTCCTCACCTCGTGCGATTTGGTGCAAAGGAGATTCCGAGGAAGCAATATCTCGCGATGCTCGAGAAAGCCCTCCAGAAACAATGTGTATTCGTCTAAACGCTACAACAATCCTAAGGATGAACCATGTCTTCGGCATTCAAAATCCCCGTGGTGACACAAACAAACTTCGCCGGATTGAAGCTCGTGAATCGCGGAAAAGTCAGAGACATCTACGACTTCGATGACACACTTCTCATCGTGGCCACGGATCGACTCTCGGCGTACGATGTGGTTATGGAGCAAGGCATCCCTTTCAAAGGAGCGGTCTTGACTCAGATCTCTGATTATTGGTTCGAGCACATGGTCGATATTGTCCCAAACCATCTCCTGTCGACCATTGTCTACGATTTCCCGTCTGCATGCAAGCCGCATTGGGCTGCTCTTGAGAATCGGACAATGTATGTGAAGAAGACGAAGCCCCTTGCAATCGAATGCGTTGTGAGAGGATACCTCTCGGGATCGGGATGGAAGGAATACAAGGAGACTCAAAGCGTGTGTGGTATCAAATTGCCTTCCGGACTCGTTGAATCTGATCGGCTCCCTCAGCCCATCTTTACACCGGCAACAAAGGAAGACGTAGGCAAGCACGATGAGAATATCGATTTTGACAGGGCGGCGAGCATCGTCGGGAAGGAAATCGCGGAACAGGTCAGGGATATTTCCATCAAGATCTACACACGAGCCGCATCGATTGCCGAACAAAAGGGAATCATCATTGCTGACACCAAGATGGAGTTTGGCTTGAACGAAAAGGGTGAGCTCATCTTGATCGACGAGCTTCTGACTCCCGACTCATCCCGGTTTTGGCCGAAAGACAAATACAAGCCCGGAAAAGGTCAGGAGAGCTTCGACAAACAATTCGTCAGGGACTATCTCGATTCCATCAACTTCAATCGTAAACCACCCGCTCCGAAACTGCCCGAAGATGTCATCTTCAAAACGTCTGCTCTCTACCTGGAGGCGTTGAAGCGATTGAGCGGGAAGACGCTGGTCTAGAGATGTGGTTGAAAAACCAAGTTCCGCCACAAAGGCACCACGCCACGAAGGAAAAGAATTCAAATCTTCGAACGCTTCATGATTTGTGTCTTTGTGTCCTGGTGGCACGTCTCATTTAGTATGTGTCTGGACTATCATGGAACAGGGCTACCGTATACTCGAGCACCCTTCCGATGTCGGGGTGGAGGCGTTCGGACTGAGTCTCGGGGAAGCATTTGAGTACGCAGCCCTTGGCCTCACATCGATCATCGTTGAACCGGCTTCTGTCCACCCCACCGAGCAACGTTTCGTTTCAATAAAGGGTACTGATCCGGAGAATCTCCTTGTCCGCTGGCTATCGGAGATACTCTATCTCTATGACGGAGAAGACTTTCTGCTTTCAGATGTGAACATTAGCCGCCTTTCTGATGGAGAACTGGATGCGACGTTGGCGGGCGAGCAACTCACTGAGGGAAAGCACAAGTTGAAGATGGACGTTAAAGCAATCACGTACCACGAATTGAAAGTTGATGAGACCCCGGAAGGAGTCCTTCTCCGGGTCTTTCTGGATATTTGAAACTCCTGGAGTGAGAAACCACCCGTGACAGCCCTGCAGAAGCTGGATGAATACCGATATCTCATCCCGAAAAGTTTTCGCGAAGGGATGATGATCGAAGGGCTCATCTACGCCGATACTGAATTGATTAAGGCTATTGAGCATGACCTGACGCTCACTCAGGTGGCAAACGTCGCGACACTTCCGGGACTTGTCGGACGATCTCTCGCCATGCCGGACGCGCATCAGGGATACGGGTTTGCTATCGGCGGCGTCGCGGCCTCTGACATGGGAAAAGGTATCGTTTCCGCCGGTGGCGTCGGATTTGACATTAACTGCGGCGTTCGCCTCCTTCGAACGGATCTCCGTCTGGACGAAGTCAAACTGAAAATCGATGCTCTGCTGGACCAGATGTTTCGTGACATACCGTGCGGCACCGGAAAGAAGGGTGTCGTCGGTGCACTGAGTTACGACGAACTCGACCGTGTCCTGGAAGAAGGCGCTCATTGGGCAGTAGAGAAGGGATATGGCAGCAGTGAAGATCTCCTCCACATTGAAGAGACCGGACGCATTCCGGGTGCCGACCCCGCCAAAGTCAGCAGGAGGGCGAAGGAGCGTGGGAAGGATCAGTTGGGGACTCTCGGATCGGGGAACCACTTTGCGGAGATTCAGTACGTTTCAGAGATTTTCGATTTGCCAGCCGCACAAGCATTCGGGCTCTACACTGACCAGATCGTTGTCTTGATTCACACAGGATCTCGCGGCCTCGGTCATCAAGTGTGCACAGATTACCTTGAGACGATGCAGGAGGCGATGAGAACATACGACATTCAAATCGTGGATCGACAGCTTGCTTGTGTTCCGATTCGTTCACCGGAAGGACAGAGCTATCTTGCGGCAATGGCTGCTGCTGCGAATTTCGCTTTCGCGAACCGGCAGATGATTACACATTGGATGCGTGGAGCTTTCGAGCATGTTCTGGGTAACGGAAATCTCTCTGTGGTGTACGATGTCTGTCATAACATCGCCAAGGAGGAGACGCATCGAGTGAGCGGTTCCTCGCGAAGACTGCTTGTCCATCGTAAAGGGGCTACCCGTGCTTTTCCAAAACATCGATCGGAGATTCCCGCAGACTATATGGAGGTTGGGCAGCCAGTCTTGATTCCTGGGAGCATGGGTACGTGTTCGTATGTATTGGTGGGAACTGAACGGGCCATGGAAGAAACTTTCGGGTCGTCGTGCCACGGTGCCGGTCGCGCAAAAAGCAGGCATGCGGCGAAAAAGGAAACGAGCGCGGAAGAGCTTCTGGATGACTTGAAGCACAAAGGTATCCATGTTCGCGGCGCTTCCAGGAGCGGATTGACAGAGGAAGGTCCCGACGCGTACAAAGACGTAAGTCTCGTCGTGGAAGTGGTTCATAATGCGGGAATTGCGAAAAAAGTTGCTAAATTGATCCCTATCGGTGTCATCAAAGGATAGCCTGCCGAAAGGAACCAAGCAGAGGCCGATTCCGTTTTTGTACGTGAGATGGGATGAATCAACATTTCCAGTTATCGAAAGGAAACAGGAGTAGATGGACAAAAGCCTTCTCAGATTGATCGGGGCCGTTTTGGTCGGCGCGATGGCGCTCGCAGCAACGACAATGGACCTCTATCCACGAATTGCAATCGGCGCCATGATCGGCCTGCCGTCATTCGTTCTGATCATCGTTGGGCGCCGACAGCTGGGGCAATCATTCACGATCATGCCGGAAGCAAAAGCACTCATTTCAGCAGGACTGTATTCAAAAATTCAGCACCCGCTCTATTTCTTTCTGGATTTGTTTCTTATTGGAGTAATCACTGCACTCGGAATGCCGATTCTTCTTCTGGCATGGAGTCTCCTTGTTGCGGTGCACTTGTTGCAATGTCGACGAGAGGAGAAGGTTCTCGCGAATGCCTTTGGTGCTGCGTACGACGCATACAGAGCTCGAACGTGGCTTTAGGCTCGCATCGAGGTTCGTTTGCGTGAACCAGCAAGAGCAAGGCTCCATCGGTTCGCGACACCAGGCGAGATGAAGTTTGGTCTCTTAACTTATTTCACTGAATCACATTGGAGAAAGAATGCTTCTACTGACACAAGAAAACGTACTTCAGGCATTAATGGTTGTCCAGGATCCCGATTTGCATCGGGACATTGTTACTCTGAATTTTGTGAAGAATCTCAAGATCACAGGGAAGGACATTAGCTTTACGCTTGAACTGACAACACCCGCGTGTCCTGTCCGCGATCAGTTCAAAGTCGACAGCGAACGCGCAATTCGCAGCGTTATCGGGAATGTGGGCAAGATTGATATTCAGATGACCTCGAACGTGGCAACGCACGACAACCAGCAGAAGGAACTCATACTCCCAGGTGTCAAGAACACGATTGCCGTTGCGAGCGGTAAAGGAGGAGTCGGCAAGTCGACTGTTGCCGTAAATCTGGCCGTGTCTCTTGCCATGGATGGCGCGAGCGTTGGATTGGTGGACGCGGACGTCTACGGGCCAAGTATCCCGTTGATGTTCGGCATGAATGAGAGGCCGAAGGTCTCCGATGGCAAATTGATACCGCTGGAGCGATATGGCGTCAAGATTATGTCGATTGGATTCCTGGTTGATCCTATGCAGGCGGTGATCTGGCGTGGTCCGATGGCGAGTGGAGCTGTGAAACAGTTCATGAGCGACGTAAATTGGGGGGCACTTGATTACTTGATCTTCGATCTCCCCCCGGGGACAGGAGACATACAACTGACGTTGGTTCAGACGATTCCGTTGACCGGAGCAGTGATTGTTACGACGCCACAGGATGTTGCCCTCGCCGATGCCAGGAAAGGGCTTGTCATGTTCAACAAAGTCAATGTACCTGTCCTGGGAATTGTCGAGAACATGAGCTACTATATCTGCAGTCACTGCGGACACCGGGAGAACATTTTCGATAGCGGCGGCGGAAGCCGCACGGCATCTGAACTTGAGGTGCCTTTCCTCGGAGAGATCCCAATTGACACGCGTATTCGGGTCGGCGGAGATCAAGGAACGCCGATTGTTGTCATGGACGAACAGTCACAACAAGCGCAGACGATTCGGCTTATTTCAAGAAACCTTGCCGCGCAGTTGAGCATCCTTCACGCGTCGTCGCCTTCACAGAAGGTGGAGATCCTTTTGGGACCATCAAACTAGATTCAAGAAAGATGATGCTGACGTCAGAGACAGTGCGGGAAACGTTAAAACAGGTCCGGCCGTATCTTCAACGAGATGGCGGAGATGTGGAGCTGGTGAGGATCACCGACGATGGAATTGTCGAGGTGAGACTGATCGGCTCGTGCGTCTCATGTCCGATGTCGATCATGACGTTGCGCGCTGGAATCGAACGCTCGCTGATGATTGCACATGCAGAAGTGAGAAGAGTAGAGCGGGTGAAGTAACAGGTCTGGATTTTCAGAAGAGAAGGCGCTGCCGCTCATCGCGACAGCGCCTTCTCTGTTTGCGGCGCGCATTCTGATCCATTCCCCCCCGCTAGAAGTCTCGCCGTTTTCTCGTTCCCACGCTCTGCGTGGGAACGGCACCGTTAGGCGACCGTCAACCTACCTGAGAATTCTGTGTGAGGTGACGGTCACCTACCTCCATCGGTCACTCGATGGCGCGCTTTGTGATCCACACCGCCGCCCGCTAGAAGTTCGTCTTCTGTCTGAGAATTCTCGCGTAAAAGACGGGCTTCTTCCAACGCACACCTGAGATGGTTGACCGAGAAGATGGGTCTGACCTGTGCAGCCCTCCTAAACACGCATTGAACGAGAAGACCAATGCAGACGGGTCTTATCTGAATTCTTCTCATTTCCGGCAATTTCCCCAATATACCGGATTTCCGGTATTGCGCTTCTGAGTACAGAGTTGTAGAGTTCGCCTGCGCTACAAATTCCCTCCGCACCGTTTCGAACCTTTACGAGGTTTGGCATGTCAACCTTCCCCAACCGCGAACTC
>Ga0182021_10001006_pt1 | contig 32206 bp, 26 predicted proteins | sample 612E3MmetaG_FD_120493 | JGI IMG/M metagenome (GOLD analysis project Ga0182021, IMG submission 120493) | Permafrost microbial communities from Stordalen Mire, Sweden - 612E3M metaG (Illumina Assembly) | ecosystem: Environmental > Terrestrial > Soil > Wetlands > Permafrost | place: Sweden... | reverse complement strand
GGCGTTGCTGGCCAAGCGCACGGGAACCCAGCCCGCGGCCATGCGCCGATTGCTCACCATGGATGCCCCAAACCCGACGCTGGCCACGGTCATGAGCATTGTGCGATCTCTCGGCTACAGCCTCGCGCTTGTGCCGGCGCAGGGTCGCTCGAAACGAGGCCCAAGGCGCAAGCTCGCCGGCATCCTCGCTGCTACAGCATGACGCTTCTTGGAATGCGCTTTCGGTATTCAGCTCCCAGGGCTTTCACGTCGGCATAGTCTTTCGCGGATAGCACCGTCATGAAGGGCTTCTGCTTGCCAGTGAGCAATACGATGCTGGGGCCGCCAAGTCCAACGGCCGCGCCGTCACGTTCAAGGATGCAGAACAAGCGATAGTGGCGGCGCTTGGGTCCGTCGACGCGGACTTCGTAGAAGCCGGACATATCGCCGTGCATGGCCTCCCACTTCCCTCCACCGCTGAAAGCCGGCGGGGGCGCGTCTGCTACGGCCTTCACCACGGCCACGATCATGGCCTCGATTTTGGTGGGGCACGTGCGCAGAAACTCAAGCGCAGGCGCAAGATGCGCGGGATCGTCGGCCGGGTGGCGCTGGAAGAAGTGCACGCGCCAAGGGGCGGGACGCTCGCGGGCGTTCGATTGCTTCACTACGCCCCTTCTGCCTGCTTGAACGGAATCACCTTGACGCTCGTGCGCAGTTTGTCGAGGTAGTCCGCCCAGCCCTGCATCATCTTGCGACGCTCGGCCAGAAAACTGGTCCGGTTGTACGCGCGGCCGTTGGCGTCCTTCACCGCGTGGGCTAGCTGCGCTTCGATCAAGTCGACCCTGTAGCCCAGCACTTCGTCGAGGAGCGTTCGCGCCGTCGCGCGGAACCCGTGCCCGCACGTCACCGCCCGCTCGATGCCCATGCGCCGAAGGGCCGCCGTAACGGCGTTGTTGCTCATCGGCCGCTGGTTGCTGCGCGCGCTGGGGAAAACATAGGGGCCGCGCCCGGTGAGCGGTTGCAGCTCTCGAAGGATCGCCACTGCCTGCGGCGCCAGCGGAACAAGGTGCGGCGTCTTGGTCTTGCTTGCGGTGAATTTCCACTCGCCCGCGTCCAGATCGATGTCGGCCCACTTGGCGCTGCGCAATTCCCCAGGCCGCACGAAAAGCATCGGCGCCAGCTTGAGGGCTGCGACCACCACCGGCGTTCCGTCTTGGTAGCCCCACAGCGCGCGCAACAGTTCGCCCAGGGTGCCCGGGTCGGTCACGGCTGCGAAGTGTTCTGGGTTCGTAGACTTGAGGGCACCTCGCAGGTCGGCCGCCGCGTCCCGGTCGGCGCGGCCGGTGACGATGGCGTACCTGAACACCGCCCCGATGTCAGTACGCACGCGGTGGGCCGTTTCGAGCACGTTGCGGTTCTCGATACGCTGGAGCACCCGCAGAATGTCCGGTGGCGCGAGTTCCCCGATAGGCCGGCCACCGATGTATGGGAACACGTCCCGCTCCAGCCGGCTCAAGACGCGCGTGGCGTGGCTAGGTGCCCAGCCGGGCGAGATCTTCTCGAACCACTCGCGCGCCACCACCTCGAAGGTGTTGGCGGCCTTCTCGGTCCGGGCGGTACGCTGCGCCCGGCGGTGAACGCTGGGGTCGATGCCGTCAGCCAGCAGCTTGCGCGCTTCGGCGCACCGGACGCGCGCGTCGGCCAGTTTCACATCCGGGTAGACGCCCAAGGAGATCAGCTTCTCCTTGCCAGCGAAGCGGTACTTCAACCTCCACCACCTGCCGCCGGCTGGCACCACTTCCAGGTACAAGCCACCGGCATCGTACAGCCGGACTCGCTTGCCCATCGCCTTGGTCTTGCGGATCGCGGTGTCCGTCAACATGGGGGATCCTTCGTTGGGGGTAACTGTTTTCGGGAACCCGGAGTTACCCCCAAAGTTACCCCCGCCCGGTTCCGGCTGTCAACGGAACGCCCCGGACGTTCTTGGACCGTATTTCCCGGGAAATCCGTGTGTTTTGTGCCCGTTTCCGGACTTCCGCGGACTGCTGTGGAATCTCGAATTGTGGCGGGTCTCGGACTCGAACCGAGGGCCCGGCGCGTATGAAACGCCTGCTCTAACCAGCTGAGCTAACCCGCCGTTTTTCTGATGCGTCGCTCTCCCGCCTGCAGTGAAGCCGACGAAAAACAACGCCGGGGGATCTTGCTTGCCTGGCCTCTCCTGTCAAGCTTTGAGACAGAAAGTGTGGAAGTCGCGTGATTCCTTGACGGATCCCCTGCTGCTCCTATAGAAGCCGCAAGAGCCATGCGCCTCTATGCCGGAAAGATCCCCGTGATTGGTGCCGAGATTATCAAGGCACTCATCGATGCGGGGGATATCTCGGTCACTGACCGGGCCGAAGCCGATCTCGACGTGCAGGCTGTGTTGAAGGAATACCTGCGCCTGGAGCGAGAGATCACCGACAAGGCCAAGGACCTGCTGCAGAAGCGCAACCTACCCTACGAGCAATTCGGCAAGGTTAAGCGCTCCCTCGCCAACGAAAAGAGCTTCGGCCTGGGTGACGAGGGGCTGGAGTGGATGACCACGCAGATCATCGAGTCCTTCATGCAATCCCTGCATGTGGAGGAGATCTTCGCCGACGACGCCACTCTGCGAAAGCGCATGGTCGACATCCTCAAGAAGCACATGCAGATTGACGACGAGGTCGACGCCGAGGTGCGCCGCCGGATCAAAAACCTAGAAGAGGGAACCGCGACCTGGGAGGTCGAGTACCAGAAGGCGCTCGATCAGATCAAAAAGAACCGGCGCCTCGACGAAAAGTAGGCGAGGACCGCCCCGCGGGAATTCGTGGCTGGGTGAGCATGGCACCGCCTTCACGCAAGGCCACGATGAACGGACGCTCGCGGCTGGCGCTGTCACCCGCCGTGGGACTGGCTGGACTAGCCGTGGTGGCCTTTGTCTATGTGGCCCTGCGACGCATGGGCTACCCCTTCGAGCTCGAGTGGATGGAGGGAAGTATCGTCGAGCACGTACAGCGCGTCCTCGACGGGAAGCCCATCTACACGAGCCCCTCGGTCGAATTCGTCCCGTATCTCTACAACCCGCTCTACTACTACGTGTCCGCGCTGGTGGCCAAGGCCATGGGCAACGGCACCTCCACGCTTCGCTTCGTGTCGTTCTGCTGCACCCTAGCGCTGTTCGCAACGCTCTACGCTCTGGTCGCCCGAGAGACGAAGAGCCGCCTTTGCGCCGTGCTGACCCTGGGTGTCTTCGCTGCCACCTTTGGACTCAACGGACAGTGGTTCGATCTGGCACGCACCGATACCCTCTTCATAGCGCTGCTTCTCGGTTCCGCCTGGTGCGTTCGTTTTGCCGAACGAAAGCGTGGTCTTCTGGTTGGCGCAGCCCTCTTCTGCTTGGCGTTTCTTGCCAAGCAGACGGCGCTTCCTTCGCTTGTGGCCCTGGCCCTCGGGGCGTGGGCCCTGCACGGACTTCGGCGTTCGCTCTGGTTCACGTTGCCTGCCATATTGCTCACAGGTGGGAGCGTGCTCTGCCTAAACCTGTGGACCGGCGGGTGGTACTGGTACTACGCCTTCATGGTGCCCTTCGGGCACACGACCGGCAGCAGGGAGTCGCTCGTCTTCGACTTCTGGCGTGTCGAAATGCTCGCCCAACTTCCTGTTCCCACGCTCGCCTTCATCGTTCTGCTCGCCAGCCCCAAAGCGGGCACCCGACGCGGCCCGTGGCTGTTTTACGTGCTCTTCTGCTCGTGTCAGGTGATGGCGGCCTATCTGGTCCGAATTCACGGCGGCAGCTATCTGAATGATCTGATCCCCGCCCACGTCGGTCTCAGCATCGCTTTCGGACTCGCCCTCGCCCAGGGATTCGAGCGCGCCAAGGAACTCGGTTCGGCGTGGCTGGAACGAGCCAGACTGCTGGGGGGAATCGTCGCGGCGGTGCAACTCGCGGCACTGATGTACAACCCGCAGGCCATGCTGCCGAGTGCCCGCGATCGCGAAGCCGGCATGGCGTTCATCGAACATCTGCGTGAAACCCCAGGTGAGGTTTTCGTCCCGCAGCACCCCAATCTTGCGAGGCTGGCTGGCAAGCCTTCGCACGCGGCCTTCCAGGCGGTTTCTGACATGCTCCTCCTGCAAGCCGATCCCTTCGACGCCAAGGGCACCCTCTACCGCGCATTCCACAACGCCTTCGCGAGCCACCGCTTCTCGGCGATTGTTCTGGATCATCGTGACAGGTGGTTTTTCCAGGACGACCTACGGGATTACTACCGGCCCGCAGGCGTCACCTGGTTCGACCAGCCCGAGGTGTTCGTCCCGATTACTGGCGGTCCTTGCCGACCCGATTGGGTCTACCTCCCGGCTCGACCGTGAGCGCAGATCGCTCTGCTACGGTCCCGGTCGCTTGCGCACGATTGGTTCGCTCGCTGAAATCGGCTGGCTGGCTGGCGGTGACGCCTTGACCTCCGGCTGTGCCGTCGGCCCTGGCGAAGGTCGCGGGCGCCGATCCCGCGCCAGGGACAGCACCATGCGCACCGCCTTGTCAATGCCGACTGCCACGTCCGCCAGGCGTGCGTCGTCGATCATATAGGCCGGGGTGCTGACGACGCTGGTCTTCTGGTCGACCATGATGTCGCGCACCGGGCACGGACGCACGTCGGCGCCCATGATCGCGGCGTGCTTGGCCGGCTCGCACGCCCGTGCACCGAGAGTGATGCGCACACCGGCCACCGGCCCGAGCACCCGTGCGGCCAGAATCGGCGCCAGACAGATGAATCCCATGGGCCGGCGCCGTGCCAGCATGGCCTTGAGCAGGCGTTCCACCTCCGGATGCACTTTGCAGACCACGCCCTTGTCAGCGTAGTCCGACAACACATTGGCCACGCCCTCGCCGCCCGGGAAGATGAGCGCGTCGAGCTCGTTGTCGCGTACGCTGGCGATGTCGAGCAACTGGCCGCGCGCGATGCGGGCGGCCTCCGCTGGCACCCGACGCGGGCTCGCCTCTGGGTCGACCTTGCCACTCAGATGGTCCACCACGCGCGACTGGGTCAGGTCCGGGGCTAGGCACACCGGCTCAGCCCCGCCGCGTTCGAGCGACAGGAGAGTCAGGACTGCCTCGCGAATCTCGGAACCATCTTTGTTACCGCAGCCAGAAAGAACGACACCCACGCGCTTGGCCATGGCACAGCGCTAGCAGATTTCCACGCGGGATCCAAGTGAGAGGGCCTCACTCAGATCCGGATCTCACCACAGGGGCCACAGAGGCCACAGAGGCTACAGAGTCGGATCGGGAAGGGTTGGGTTCTGGCCGGTCCGAACCCCTTCTTCCTTTCCGACCTCGGTGTTCTCTGTGCTCTCTGTGGTGAAAAAGCTCGCTTCCCCCCTCGCGCGTGGCTCGGACTAGGTTGCGGTCGCGAGTCTGCTCTCCACGTACGCGGGCAGCCGGCCCTCCACGATCGCCTGGCGCGCGCCCCGTACCAGCGAAAGGTAGTGTTCGAGGTTGTGTAGGGTCGCCAGCCGGTAGTAGAGAATCTCCTTCACGCGAAACAGGTGCGCCAGATAGGCGCGGCTGTAGCGTCGACACGCCTCGCAGGCACAGCCCTCCTCGATGGGAAGCGGGTCGGTGCAATGAACCGCGTTCGCGATGTTGAGGTGCCCCCCGCGCACGAACAAACGGCCGTTGCGTGCGGCTCGAGTGGGCATCACGCAGTCGAACATGTCGATGCCCGACGCGATGGCCACCAAAAGATCTGCCGGCGTTCCCACACCCATCAGGTAACGAGGCCGCGCTTCTGGCATGCGCGGGCCGACCTCCCGCACCACCGCATGCATGGTCTCAGGCGGCTCCCCCACACTGAGCCCGCCCAGAGCCATACCATCGAACGGCATCTCGGCGATCGCGTCCAGGTGTTCCCTACGCAGGGCAAGGTCAGTGCCCCCTTGCACGATGCCGAAGCGCAGCTGTCCCGTCGCTGGCGTGCTGCCCACGCAGCGACGCGCCCACCTGGTGGTCCGCTCCATCGCCCGAACCAGTACCTCGGGGGAGGCGTCCGAAGCCGGACACTCGTCAAAGGCCATGGCGATGTCGCTGCCCAGATCGGCCTGGATGGCCATGGCCGACTCCGGCGTCAGACGTTGCGCGCTGCCGTCGACATGCGAATGGAAGGTCACGCCGTCGTCGTCGATCTTGCGGCGCCCCTTGTGACTGAACACCTGGTAGCCACCCGAATCCGTGAGAATGGCGCGCGGCCAGGCCATGAAGGTGTGCAGCCCGCCCAGGTCGCGCACCAGCCCAGCCCCCGGACGCATGGCCAGGTGATAGGTGTTGGCCAGGACAATCTGCACGCCCAGCGCTTCCAGATCGCCGGAGGCCAGCGATTTCACCGTGGCTTGCGTGCCCACCGGCATGAACACGGGCGTCTCGACCGGGCCGTGGTTGGTTTGCAGCACCCCGGCCCGCGCTTCGCCACAGCGGGCTTGCACGGAAAACCCGGCACTCACGACAGCACGCTCCCAGGGCGGATGAACATGGCATCGCCGTAGCTGTAGAACCGGTACCCGCGTTCGATGGCATCGCGGTATGCATCCAGCACGGATTCGCGCCCGGCGAAGGCGGCCACCAGCATGAGCAACGACGAGCGGGGCAAATGGAAATTGGTCACTAGGTCGGTTACCACGCGAAACTCGGCCCCCGGCACAAGCAACAAGCGGGTCGACCCGCAGCTGGCAGCCAAAGGGCCCAGCCGGGCCAGGGTCTCCAAGGTTCGCACCACCGTGGTGCCCACGGCCACGATGGGCCGGCCTTGGGCCTGGGCCTGGCGCAGGCTCTGGGCGGCAGCCTCGGAAACCTCATAGCGTTCGGAATCCAGGCGGTGCTGCGTGATGTCCGGCGTGGTGACCGGGCGAAAGGTGCCAGGGCCCACGTGCAAAGTGATGCGCGCGATCTCGTGGCCCGCGGCCTGCAACTTGGTCAGAAGTTCCTCGGTGAAATGCAGACCCGCGGTGGGAGCCGCGACGGCGCCCGGCTGGCGCGCGTAGACCGTCTGATAGCGAATCTTGTCGTCGGCCGCGCGAAATACGGTCCCCAGCTCTTTTCGCGCTGCCTCGATGTAGGGTGGCAGTGGAACCGTGCCGATCTCCTCTATGCGCGCCAGCAACCCGGCCTGGCCGGGCCCACAGAAGCGAAGCTCGACCTCTCCGCGGGGCCCACGCCCGAGGATTTCGGCCTGCAAATCGCCTGCGAACCGCAGGCGCGCGCCGGGCGGCTGCCGGCCCAACCCGCGCGCCAGTGCGTGCCAGTCTTCGCGCCAGTTCGCATCGCTGCTGCTGTCATCAGCGGACACCCTCTCGACCAGAAGGATCTCAACCCGACCGCCCGTGGATTTTGTCCCCGACAGTCGCGCCGGAATGACGCGCGTGTCGTTGACCACCAGCAAAGACTGCGGGCGGAGAAAGCGAGCGATATCTCCGAAAAGAGCATGATTGCGCTCACCCGTGTCTCGGCTAAGAATCAGCAAGCGCGCTTCGTCCCTCTGAGGGGCGGGTTGCGTGGCAACCAGTTGAAGTGGTAGCTGATAGTTGAAATCTTCGGTTCGCAGGTAGTATCAACTCCTCAAAGGCGTAGCATGCCCGTCGGCAGAACAAAGGCAATGTCTAGGGAACGCAGAGATAGTACCTCATCGGCTCCTTCCGGTGCCGCCAACTTCCCGGAGTTCGTCGTCAAGAACACGCGCGAGTTCCTCGCCGGATTCCAGCCTTCGGGCGGAAACGGCGGCGTTTTCTGTCCCACCCGCCGCAATGTTCCGGTGGGCGAGACGGTGGCGGTAAAGGTCCGCCTCGGTCGTCGGAAGCCCCCCATGGTGGTGTATGGACAGGTCGCCTGGCGGCGGCCGGGACGACATATTCTAAAGATCCGCGCCGGCATCGGCGTCGAGTTTCTGGCCAGCGAAACCGCCAAGTGGGAGTTTCTGCTCGATCTCGCCCGGACCGGCACCAGCGCACACAGCCGGCGCCGCCATGAGCGCGTCCCGGTCGACTTGCCCATCTCGTGGCGACTGGTCGGCGGCCTGGAGGCGTTCTCCGGCTACCTACGCGACGTGGGACGCGGCGGCGCCTTCGTGCTCTCGTCCGCCACGGTGGCCATCCAGGAGCGGGTGGTGTTGGAGATTGCTCCGCCCGGCGCTGAAGTGCCCATGGCCTTCATCGGTCGCGTGGCCTGGACGGGCAAGTCCGGCAGCGAGAACGTGTTCGGCATCGCCTGGCGTGCGCGTGATGCCGGAGGCGGCCGACGTATCAGAGAGATGGTGCGCCGGCTGACCGGTCTGCAAAGCCCCTTGCGGGTCTGAACTATCCCCAATTCACCAAATCAGCGACAGCGCGTACAGAGTTCCGCTGTTGGCAAGCACGTAGATCTCGCGTCGCTCAGCATCTAGGAGGGGCGCAGCGCACATTCCGCGGCCTGGGTCGAAGACCTGCAAGAGCTGCCCAGTCGATCGATCCACCACGAACAGACCGGAGCGGCCACCGGTGAAAATCAGGTAGGGGCCCACTTCCTGGGGCGGGGTCAGATCGCCGGCCTGGGCCAGGCCTTGCCGCCATTCGATGCGTCCTTGCATCGTCACCGCGGCCAGGCCATCCCGCGGGGACGCCACATACAGTCGGGTCGCCCCGGCCCGGATGGCCACAGCTCCCTCCACACCCATACGCCAGACCACCTCGCCATCCTTGGCCCGCAAGGCGTACAGCCCTCCCGAGTAGGAGGCCGCGACCACCAGGTCCTCGCGCAACACAGGGGTTGAATCCACGTCCACAAATTGATCGGAGGCAGCCGCCAGAGAGCGGGCCCAGCGCAGTTCACCGGTCTCGGCGCCCAGCGCAACCAGGTACCCGTCATCGAAACCCGTGTAGATGACATCACCACCCAGGCGCGGCCCGGCGTGACCGTGGATGCTGAATCCTTCGGGCGTGTCGCGTTCGTACTGCCACCGCTTCTTGCCTGTGGCTGCTTCCAGCGCGACCACGCGATTCGCTGCGCTGGCGAAGTAGACCAGGGCGGCTCCCACTTCGGGCTGGCGCTCGACCGCGCCCTTGCCTTTGTACGACCAACGGGTTGTCCCGTCCTGCGGGTCGATGGCGTAGAGAATCCCGTCGTCGGTGCCCAAGTAGACCTGCCCGCGCGCCTGATCAAAACGTGCCTCACCATCAACGCCTCCCGCGATCGGCACGGACCAGATCAGGCGGCCACTCGCCGTGTCCATCGCCGCCACCCGGCCCGCGCGCGAGCCCAGGATGATACGCGAATCAACCAGAGCTCCGGTGGCACATTCCTCGGGCTGCGCTTCGCTGGCTGAGTAGGAATGGATGACCATGCGCCAGCGCATTTGGACGACGCCGGCTGGATACTCATGCCGCGCCTCGGTCGCGCGATGAAGGGCGCCGCTTCCGCAGCCGTCCAGCACCAGAAACAGGCTCAGCGTGCGGCCCGCCCAAGCCGCGAGTTTGCGCGGGAACGACATTGACCGCTCGCTACTGGTCGCCCAGCGCGGCCAGGCGGTCATCGATGTCCCTGCGCAACGAAGTCTTGGGCATCTTGTCCAGGATCTCGTGCAGGACTCTTTCGGCGTCCTTGCCTTTGCCCTGCTTCTGCAGCAAGCGCGCTTTGCCGAAGAGAGCCCGATCCGCATAGAAATTCCCGGCCTGCTGGGCCTCGATGGCCATGCTGCCGTACAGGTCGACAGCCTTGTCGATCTGGCCCTGAGCCTCAAGCGCCAACGCCAGGCCGTCCTGTTCGACCAGGCGCATGCCCTTGTCAGCTTCGTCTTGCGCGAGTTGCTGGAAGGCGGTGGCCGCGTCCGCACCCTTGCCGAGGCGGAGCAACGAATTGGCCTTGATGAGCAACGCCCGCCGGGCAAGGCCCGAAGAGCCATACGTCGCCAAAAAAACATCGGCCTCGGTGATGGTGGCCAGCAGGCGCTCCTGGTCGGTCTTGAAGCGCATGCCCTCACCTTCGTCGTCTGCCGGCTTGGTCTCCTCGGCCTTCTCGGTCTTCTCGGGTAGCAGCGGCGCCAAAGCCGTCTTCTCGACGCGCGAAAAGGCCTCGGTTTCCCGAGTGGCCTGGTGCTGCTTCCAAGCCATGCTTCCCCAAGTCCCGCCGGTCCCTCCCACCACGATCACGCAGGCCGCGATGACCTTGCCACGGTGGGCGGAAATGGAGGAACCGAGTCGCGTCCAGAAGCTGACGAACTCGTCCGGTTGCTTCAACTCTTTGCGATTGATGGAGCGGGCCACGGGGTGAGGAGATAACAGAGGGATAGGGTCGGGTCAACTGACCTTGTACACTGCGGAACATGCTGGGCCGTCCCATCCAGGGCCTGTTGACCGCGAACCTCGTCATCCTGTGCGCGGCACCCGGTCTTGGGCACGCGACGGGAGCGGGTGAAAAGCAGGTTTCTGCGTCGCTCGGATTTGCCCTGGCTGGCGACGACCACGCACGTCCAGGAATGCAGGCAGGGATCGAGGCCTTGATGGGGTTCACCGACTCCTGGGCCGGCCGCGCGGTGGTGAGCGGGTCCTGGCAGCCCGGGTCTGCATCAGGCAGTCCACGCCAGGTGACGGCCCTGTCCCTGGGTGCGACCTACTCGCTCGATGTGGTGCGCTGGGTGCCCTTTGTGGACCTGGGGCTCAGCCTGGCCGATCTGCGCGGTGAAGGCGCCAGCTCGCAGCGCCTGGGACCGCAAGTGGGGCTCGGCGCAGAGTATCTGCTCTCGCGACGCTGGACCCTGGCAGCATTGGCCCGCTTTGACTTCTTCGCCTTGCGCCTGGCCGGGTCTGGTGGCGCCCATCCCTGGTGGGCCTGCGCGGGGTTACGTATAGGACGGGTGTTCTAGCTGTGTCCTGCTCTGGCAGGTCGGCCGGCGTGTCCCGTGAGCGGTAGCGTGGGCGGTAGCGACCAGCGTGGCGCGGTTTGCGTGGCCGACTTGCGTGAGAGCGACGGGCGAGCGCGAAGCGCGAGGGGTCGGTAGTGTGGGCTGTCCGTCCCGAATCCCCCCAAGGGGTGACCGGTCGGCGGAACGCTCTTTGCCTTTCCGCAAAACGCACACGAACTCGCTCACCCTCACGCACTCGCCACGCGACCCGCGGGCCGGCCTCTCCGACAAGCCGTGACTACTTCTCTCGCCGCACCGGCTTCTTGCCCTTGTGGGCACGCAGGACGAGCCGCAAGGGCGATCCCTCGAACCCGTAGATGTTTCTCAGTTGGTTGGTGAGATATCGGCGATAGGGCAATCCCACGGCCTTGGGGTAGTTGGCGCTGACGAAGAACGACGGCGGACTGGTCTGCGCCTGGGTGATGTAGTACAAGCGGACGTAACTTCCGCCAGGCCCAGCAGGGGGCGGCCGACGGGTCACAACTTCTTCAAAGTGTTTGTTTAGCTCCGACGTCGGAACGCGGCGACACCATTGACCAAACACCTCAGTTGTCATCTTCGGAATCTCACTCGCGCCGCGTCCCGTGACCGCAGAGGTGACCACCACAGGAGCCCACGCCATGAAGCCAAGCTCCTCGCGGACAGCGGCAACTTTTCCGTCAATCTCGGCCCGACGGATGAGGTCGCCCTTGTTGACCACGATGAGCGCAGCCCGTCCCGACTCCTCGATGAAGCTGGCCAGCTTCGCGTCCTCTGCCGTGGCTCCGTTCTGGGCATCGATGACCAGGGCCACGACGTCTGCGCGCGCCAGTTGGTCGCGCGCCATCTTCGCCGATACCGCTTCGGTCAGAGTGTCGATGGCGCGCCGGCGCCGCAGGCCTGCGGTGTCCACCAGCATGAACTCGCGTCCCTGCCAGGTGAAGGGTGTGTCGATGGGGTCGCGGGTGGTGCCGGGCTGGTCGTGCACCAACACCCGCTCCTCTCCGAGCAGGCGATTGACCAGGGATGACTTGCCCACGTTGGGCTTGCCGACAAAGGCCAGGCGGATGGGCGCGCTCTCGCCCTCGGTTTCCTCCGCCGTGCGGCCGCCCTTCTCGACGGGCAGTTCCGGCGAGGCAGCGCCGCCCAAGGCAGCGACCGTGGCGTCAAGCAAGTCCCCCACACCACGCCCATGCGCGGCCGATACCGCGAAAACCTGGTCAAACCCCAGGCGGAATACCTCGGCCATGCTTGGCTCGCGCGTGGCCGAATCCACTTTGTTGGCCGCGATCAGCACGGGCTTGCCCGTGCGCCGCAACAGTTGAGCCACCTCCTGGTCGACCGGAGTGATGCCTTCCTTCACGTCCAGCACGAGAATCAAGACCGCCGCCTCGTCCACAGCACGCAGGGTCTGCGAGCGCATGGCACCCAGGATCCCGCTCGCGCCGGGATCCAGACCGCCCGTGTCGGTCAAGCGAAACCTCGTGCCGACCCACTCGCACACTCCATAGCGCCGATCGCGCGTGACGCCCGGCATGTCCTCCACCAGCGCGGGCTGGCCTCCCACCAGTCGGTTGAACAAAGACGACTTGCCCACGTTGGGCCGTCCCACCAAAGACACGATTGGCAGGGACGGATCGTCGGCTGGCCGGCGACCTCGTCGGCTCACGGGATTCCGTCCTCGTAGCCCAAACGCGCGATCTCGCTGCGCGAATTGGTCCAGTCTTCTTCAACGCGCACGTTCAGACGCAGATGAACCGGACGGCCGAGAAGCTTCGCAATTTCTTGGCGGCCGGCCGTGCCCACGTCACGAATCATGGAGCCATGCCTGCCCACCACGATGCCCTTTTGGCTTTCGCGCTCCACGACTATGGTTGCCTCGATGACCGTGTCGCCGCTGGGACGGTCGTTCCAGGTCTCGACCAGGACCGCCGTGGCATACGGCAGTTCCTGGCGCAGGCGCAGAAAGAGCTGCTCCCGAATCAGTTCACCGGCCAGGAACCGTTCCGTCCGATCCGTGAGCACGTCGGGGCCATAGAGCGGCGGCCGCTCGGGCAAGAGGCCCAGCAACTCGCGCACGATGCCCTCAACGCCCTTGCCGCGGGTCGCGCAGGTGGGCACGACAGCAGGGAAGGCGTACGCCTTGGCCCACCAGTCGAGGATGGGAAGCAACTGGGTCTTGTCCTTGACCTTGTCGACCTTGTTGATGGCCAGCACCGTGGGCCGCTTGCTTTCGGCCAAGCGCTCCAGGATACGCCGTTCGCCTTCGGGCAAAGCCGCAGCCGCCGGGGAGAAGGCGCTGGCGAGCGCCTGCGCCTCCACCACCAGCAAGGCCGCGTCCACCTGGTCGATGGTCGCCATCGCCTCACGCACCATGAAGCGGTTCAGCTCCGAGCGCGCCTCGTGCACACCGGGGGTGTCCACAAACACAATCTGACCCTTGACCGGTCCCTGCCCTGCGCGTGGATCCGTGGCTGGCAACGCAGCCTCGCCGTTCCACACGCCCACGATGCGGGTGCGGGTGGTCTGCGGCTTGGGTGTGACGATGGCCAGCTTCTCGCCGACAATTCGGTTGAGCAGGGTGGACTTGCCCACGTTGGGCCTGCCCAGTATGGCTACCGTCCCGGCCACGCTCAAGGCGGACTTGGAAAGCACGTTGGAGTCAGAAGTGTCAGGCACTGGAGCGGTTGTATAGCACTGGCCTAGGACCGTTGCGGTGGCAAGAAGTCGACGTGGGCGTGCCACCACCCGACCATTCTTCGACGCACTATCACCTTGACACCCCCCCTCCTAAGCACTATCACCCCGGTAGGATTTGCGCCCCTGGGGTTGCTAGCAGGAATTCAACCGTGAACGTGAGCCAGAAAAGTCGGTATGCGCTAAAAGCCGTTCTGGAGCTATCGTTTCGCTTCGGGCAGGGACCCATTTCAATCTCTCAGATCGCCAAGGCGCAGGCGATCCCGGCGCGCTTTCTCGAGGCTATCCTGGCCCAGCTCAAGCGCGGCGGCTTCGTGGCCTCGCGCCGTGGGAACGAGGGCGGGTACATCCTGGCCCGTCCGCCGGCCGAAGTCTCAGTCGGTGACGTTCTGCGAGTCCTGCAAGGCCAGCCGCTTTCCACCCTGTGCGCCAACCACCCGCAGGCCGAATGCCCGCACGCTGGGGACTGCGTCTTCGTCAAGTTGTGGGAGCGCGCTTGTGCGGCTGTGGAGGCGGTATACAACTCGACAAACTTCCATGACCTGACAGACCGCTATCGGGCCACTTTGCGGGCCAAGGCCCCGACCTATTCCATCTAGACGTCGAAGGCTCGCACACTGGCCGCTCGGACCTGATACCGACCCGCATGGATCCCGCAAAAAAGGATGAACCGCGCACGACCCCGCCCGATGCTCCGGGCTCGGTCGGGTGGACGGAAGCGCAGTCGAAATGCCTGGTTCCTGCAGACTCATCGCTGACGCTCGAGCTGGGCGGCAGCATCAGCCCGGTCAACGTCGAGTATGAGATCTACGGCTCGCTCTCGCCCCACAAGGACAACGTCGTCTTCATCACGCATGCGCTGTCGGGAGACGCGCATGTCGCGGGCTGGGACCGCCGTGCGGTCGAGGCCGGCCGCGCCTGGCGACAGAAAAAACCGGGCTGGTGGGACGCCATCGTGGGTCCGGGCAAAGCCATCGACACCAACCGGCTGTTCGTCATCTGCCCGAATGTGCTGGGCGGATGCTACGGCACTACAGGGCCGTCCTCCATAGATCCATCGACAGAAAAGCCCTACGGCTTGCGCTTCCCCATGGTCACGGTGGGTGACTGGGTCAATCTGCACATGCGCCTTCTCGATGCCCTCGGCATCAATCGCGTGCAAGCTGTGGTGGGCGGCTCGCTCGGCGGTCAGCAGGCACTCGAGATGGCGCTGGCTTACCCGGACCGGGTGGAACGCGCTGTGGTTCTCGCGGCCAGCGCGCGATTGTCGGTGCAAGGTCTGGCCTTCAACGCCGTGGGCCGGTACTGCATTCTCCACGATCCCAATTTTGCAAGCGGTGACTACTACGACGGCGAGGGTCCCGGGGCCGGTCTGGCAGGGGCACGCATGCTGGCCCACATCACCTATCTTTCCGACGAAGGCATGCACGAAAAATTCGGCCGGCGCCTGCAGGATGGCGCCAATGGCCGGCCCGGGGGATTCGGCATCGAGTTCGCGGTGGAGAGCTATCTCGACTACCAGGGTCGCGCGTTTGTCGAACGATTCGATGCTAACAGCTACCTCTACATCACCCGCGCCATGGACTACTACGACGCCGCGGCGGCTTGGGGCGGAGGCAGCCTGACCGAGGCCTGCCGCCGCATCCGCGCCAAGATGCTCATCGTTTCGTTCGACTCGGACTGGCTCTATCCCCCCGAGGTCTGCAAAGAGTTGGCCCTGGCCATGACCCAGGCCAACCGGCCCGTCACCTACGCCAACGTACCGTCACACTACGGCCACGACTCGTTCTTGGTCGAGACCGCCAAGGTCGGGCGCCTTTTGCGCGGCTTTCTGGCTGGTTGATTCGAGAGTGCCATGACGCAAAGGCCTCCGCCTCACATCGACCCCCACCTGATCACAGACCGCAGCGTCGAACGTCTGCCGCAGGGTCTGTTTGAACAACGGGCAGCCGAGCTGTCCAGGCTTCTGGCCACACGCCCGCAGGCCCCCGATAGGCCGCCAACCGCGACCCGTTGGCAGGACGAGATCATCGCGCGCGAGATCCCGAAGGGCGCACGGGTTCTGGACCTGGGCTGCGGCGACGGGGCGCTGCTGGAACGGCTTATGCGGGAGCTCGGCGTCCGCGGCCAAGGGCTGGAGATCGATCCCGAAGCCGTGTTCTGCTGCGTGGAGCGCGGTGTGCCGGTCATACAGACCGACGTCGACGAGGGACTGCGCCGCTTTCCTGACCAGGCCTTCGACGTGGTGGTCCTGGAAGAGACGCTGCAGACGCTCGCCAACCCGCGCGAGATGCTGGCCGAGATGTTGCGCGTGGGCCGGCGGGGCATGGTGTCGTTTCCCAATTTTTCCCACTGGCGCGTCCTGGTCGACCTGGTGGCCAACGGACGCATGCCGGTCACCGAGTGGTTGCCCTACCAATGGTACGAGACAGCCAACATCCACCCTTTCACCTTGCAGGACTTGCTCGACTGGTCGCGCGGTTCCGGCGTACGCGTGGTTGCGGGCTACGCCTACGAGAATGGGGCGGTCCGCACGCTCGGCGCGGACGACAATTTGCACGCCGAAGAAGTGCTGATCGTCGTCGAGCGCTGATTCTACTTGTGGCAGTACTGGCACATCGCCGTGCCGTACGCTTCGGGCAAGCTGTGCTTCTGCTGCCACTGCATCGGATGCGGATTGCCGCCGACGCCACCCACGCGGTGACACCCGACGCAGTTTGAGTTCGGCCCCTGATCGTGGCACGAGGCACAGCTCACGATATCGTGCTGGGCGGCCACCGCGTGTGACGTGGGGCCAGCAAAGGCCCAGCCCGGCGGGTGCGGACGGCGCGGGTTGCTCCCGCCGGGCCCGACGTTCTCCTGATCGTGGCAGGCCGAGCAGAAGCTGGTGCCGTGACAGCGCTGGCACAGAACCGGATCGGAGCGCGCTTCGATGCTATGGCGGGTCAGGTAGTCGCCGCGGTGGATGAAGTCGCTGGTCACGTTCTCGCTGAACTTGAGTTCCACGCGCATGGGGGCGGTCTGGGCGTGGCAATCGGCACAGAACGTCTGGTCGTGGCACTGCGTGCATGCATCGGCGGTCACGTGTGCCACGCTGGCGTGCTGCCGGATAAAATCGCCGGCGTGTGAGAACTCGGCCACGGGCTTGAGCGGGAATCGCTTGAGATCGGTGTGGCACGTGCCACAGCGGCCCTCATCGAAGTCGACCCTGTGCTCGTGGCACTTGGTGCAAGACTTCATGGTGGGCGGCGTGGGCCCGGGCCGCGCGTACTCCGAAAGCTTCACGTGGCAAGCGGTGCAATCGTCGTTGACCAGCTTGAGGTGGTTTTGGTGCGAAATGATGATGGTATGGGACTCGGCCGGATAGGGTCCGGCGTGGGCCGGATCGGTGTGGCAGTAGCCACACTCTTTCTGGTCCTTCTTGTCGCCGTGACACTCCAGACACTTGGCCTCGGGCGGCCGCAAGCGGTCGGTGACCGTCTTGGCCTCAGGCACCTCCTCGTGGCACATCACACAGGGAAGATCCTTATGGGCCGCGTGCGACTGGCGAATCTCCTCGCCGGGCTGCTTGGCCCGCCTAGTCCCCAGCATGGTCGCGCAAGCCGCGATACCCAGTGCTGCCAGCGCGATCCATGACCCGCGATGGCCTAAACTTCTCATTGGGTGACCTCCCTCACCACATGGCCTCCGTCATACACGATCTTGAGCAGACCTTCGATCTGGTGTGTTGTATAGGGGGTCACGTTGTCCATTCCGGTGAGCACCGCGCGCCAGGCCGGCGCCACGTCATACACCAGACTGCCCGATCCGAAGAATGAACGATTTTGGCCATTGAGACGCTGGTCGAGGTTATAGACATCGAAATCGGCCACCACGCGAATCTTCGTGGTGATGGTTTGCCAGGCAAAGGCCCGGCCCATGAGATAGCCACCACCCGGGATCTTCAGCCGCCGGCTCTCGACGCCGAGCCGCGTTCCCCCGCCGCTTCCAAGACGCAGGCTGGCCTTGCCTCCCGTGTTCCAGCCCCATCCGTTGGCATCATGCACTTGGTGAAAATCGCCTTGCACGTCCAGTCGGCGAAGCCACGGCCGCACAGAAAGATAGCCGCCGAATTCGTCGCGCGTCTCCTGGGCGAAAACCGCAAAAATCGAATATCGCGGCAAGAACAGGTCCGGGGCCGTACGCCGGTAGTCCCCGGTCACGTCCAGATAGCGACAGGGCTGCCAGTTGGCCGCCGCATCGGCCTCAGCCATGCGGGTCTCGGCGAGGCTCCACCTCACCAGTCCGCTGAGGGCGAGCGAATCCAAGATTCGATAACGAGCGTCGACCCCGGCATCCCGACGGAACACATGCCGTCCCGCCCCCAGGATTTCCAAGATCGAAACGCCCACCTCTGATTCATACGAACGACTCCAGAACGCTCGTGCCCCGCTGGTGAATTCGCCCCGGCTGTAACCGAAGCGTGGGGTCACCGGAACACCGACGAATCCTGACAAGCCGAATCCCGCCCCCACCCGCAGCGTGGGGGCCAGGCCGTCGAGCTGCACGTTACCCGCCGTCCCGGGGAATACGAACTGCCGGCCGGCGCGCAAGGTCACGCGCCGGTTCCAAGTCGAGCCTTGCACGTAGGCCACATCCACGTCGCCCAAGGCGCTCTTTCCATCGCGCGGATCGCCAGCCACCGCCTCGCCCCAGCCCGAAACCACGATCTGGGTGTCGTCGAAGAGCGCGCTGTTGATGTCCGATGCCCGCAAGGAAACCAATTCGAGGAAAGGCACCACGGTGTGCACGGTGCCATCGCGCGGATCGCGCTGGCCCGAAACGATGGTGGTCGAGCTGGCCGTTACCGTTTCAGCGCGGGCCGACCCGCTGGCCCAAACCAGCACCGCCAAACAAACGACCACCGTTTTAGTCGCCATCGAAGGCTCCGTTCATGTGGGTCGTGCTCTGGGCTCCGGCCGCACCCGTGAAGACGATGTTCCCGGAAGCGTCGATGGTCTTCGCGTGGCAGGCCACGCACCCAGTTCGCGTCACCCCGGTCGGGTGTCCCGAGAACTGCGGTGGGATGCCATGACAGGAGGTCCCGCACGCGCCGCTGTCGGCTAAGACCCAGTTGGGCGTTTGCTGGATGCCCGCGGTCTTGTCCGTATTGAGTGGCTCGCCACCGCCGTGACAGTACGCACCGGAGCAAGTCGTCGAAGCGGGATCCCACTTGGGCAACGCGCTCTGGGCTCGGGCCAAGGTCCCCGATCCCGCCACGTTGGGAAAGACCGTGGCCATTGCGACCGTGCCGGGCGCGTGACCCGCGCCGAAATGACCGGGACTGAGCACGTTGGCAGGAACCTGATGGCATTCCGAGCACTGGATGGGACCGCGAATGCCCAGCACCGGCGCCGTCACATGCCGCTGGTGCTGGCCCACACCCACGGCCGAGGTCGCGGAATTTCCCTGCAGATCGGGCGGCGGCGCCGCTGAGCTGGCTGAGCCGTGGCAGGTGTTGCAGGGTGTGTTCGGGTCTGCGAAATCGACCGTGCCGTTGAGGTGCAAGGACGTGCTGATCAGCTTGGCCTGCTCATCGACGACGTTGCGATGGCAGGTCGAGCAAAGGGTCCCGCCTGCTCCGTTGGGTGGAAGCCCGTGGCAGAAGGTGCAGGTTTGGGTCGCGGGTCGAGGCGCGGCATCCCAACTCGGGCTGTTGGTCACGGCCGCCGAATCGGCGAAGGTGGCACCGTGGCAGTAGACGTTGCTGCAGGTTCGACCGCTCGGATCCCAGGCCGGCGGCCCCACCCGCGTGCCATTGGCAGGCGTTTGCGCGGCCAGGCCGGTCAGCGAAACCTGTGCAGGACCAGTGCGCAGCGAGCCGTCGGAGGCATAGGCGTGATCCTGAGCGCTCTTGTGATCCGGATGGCAGGTCGTACAGACGAACTTCGTGACCAAGAGGCCACCAGCAACGTGGATCTTGTGTTTGCCCGACGCTGGCGTGGAGCCGTGGCAGGCTGCGCAGGCCGGGGTGCCGGCGGAATTCATCACACCCGGCGCAATGCCGCCCGAGCCCTGGTGGCAACGCAAACAGGACACATGGGCCGTCCCACCCGAAAAGTCCTGGCCGTGGCATTGCTGGCAGAGGCCGAAATCGAAGTTGGACTTGAGCAGAAGCGTGCCGTGAAAATCGGGTTGGTTTGGATCCAGAACCCCGGCCGTGTGCACCGAAGCCGCTTCCTCCAACGGACGCGCCTTGGTACATCCCACCATCGAAACGGCCACGGCCACCGTTAGGGCAAAACTGTGTTTCATCGCCTGACCTCGCCCACCGAGAAGTGCAAATGCATCCGCGACCAGGCAAGCGTCGCTGTCCTGACCTTGGGGCGCATGTTCTTGGCAAGTATATCCAAGTTTCCCGATAGGCAAAAGTGACTAAACGCCATTCGCAAGGCTCGCTCTCGCAGCGCACCGTGCCATGCTTGCCTTTGCCGATTGTTCCAGCGCAATCACTGCAGTTGGATTCCCATCGGCCGTCGCCTGCGCCAATGTCTGTGGCGTCTCGTCCACATTGCCCTCCTGACGCCTGTCATCTAGCCTAGCCAGTCCCAAAAGAGCAAAGGGAGCACATCATTTGAAGTTCAAACTGGTCATCTTCGATTTTGACGGCACGCTGGCCGACAGCCTCGGGTGGTTCATCAGCATTTCCGACCGACTGGCCGACGAGCTCGGGTTCGACCGAATCGACAAAGACCAGGTTGCCACTCTCAGGCGCCACGACGCTGCCACGCTGCTGAGACTACACCATGTGCCCTTGTGGAAGGTGCCCTTCATCGCGGCTCGTTTCCGCAGCTTGATGGCCAAACAGATCGAGATGATCGCTCCCTTTCCTGGCGTGCCGGACCTGCTAGGCCGCCTGGCGCAGGCGGGCTCGACGCTGGCCATAGTGACGTCCAACTCCTGCGCCAATGTTCGCCGTGTGTTGGGCAGGAAGAACATGGGACTGGTAGCGGCCTGCGAAGGGGGCGTGTCGGTCTTTGGCAAGCACATGAAACTGCGCAAGGTCCTGCGCCGCATCGGCATCCACCCCGCTCAGGCCATCTTCATCGGCGACGAAATCCGCGACATCGAAGCAGCTCGCCACGCCGGCATCGCAAGCGGCGCAGTGGCTTGGGGCTTCACCGACCTGGATGCCCTGAGAGCCCATTCTCCGGACATGCTGTTCTCGACGGTCGACGAGATGTTGCAGACCTTGGTTGGATAGACCCCTGTGTCCTCTCCTCTCACCTCTGCGTTCTCGGCGGCAGATCGCTGACGAAATGAATAGACTCACCGACGCTTGGCGACGCCCGTGACCTACCCCTTCTTGAAGTCCTCGGAGCGCACCCCATAGCGCTTGAGCAGTCGGTGCAGGCTCTCGCGTTCGATGCCGGCCCGTTCAGCGGCGCGGGTCACGTTGCCTTCGAACTCGCGCATCAGCACCGCCAGATACTCGCGCGAAATGCGGTCGCGCGCGGTCTCCATGGCCTCGCGGTAGGGCATCTTGACCAGCACCTCGGCGGGAAGCGCGCCCACCTGCGCGCCCCGCAACTCCGCGGGCAGATCACGGATGTCGAGCTCCTTGCCGGCGGCAATGACCACCGCGCGCTCGATGGCATTCTGCAACTCGCGCACGTTGCCCGGCCAGCTGTAGGCCACCAGCGCCCGCATGGCCGCATTCCCGATCCCCATGATATCGCGCTTCGATGTGCGCGCGTGCTGGGCCAGGAAGTGGGCCGCCAACGCCGGAATGTCCTCGCGTCGTTCGCGCAAAGCCGGCATGCGAATGGGAAAGACGTGCAAGCGATAGAAGAGGTCTTCACGGAACCGCCCCGCCTGCACCTCGGCCTTGAGATCCCGGTGGGTGGCGGCGATGATTCGCACGTCGACCGAGAACGGGGTGTTCTCACCCACCCGACGGATTTCCTTTTCCTGCAGAGCCCGATTGAGTTTGACCTGCACGGGCAAAGGCAGCTCCCCCACTTCGTCGAGGAACAGGGTGCCCCGGTTGGCTTCCTCGAACAGGCCCGGCTTGGTAGCGGACGCGCCGGTGAAGGCCCCCTTGGCATGCCCGAAGAGCTCACTTTCCACCAACTCGCCCGGCAGCGCGCCGCAGTTCACGGTGACGAAGCGATTGTGTTTGCGCTCGCTGTGGTAGTGCACCGCGCGCGCCGCTAGCTCCTTGCCGGTGCCGGTCTCCCCAGTGAGCAGCACGGTCATGTCCAGCCCCGCCGCCCGTTCCAGCAGGCCGTACACCTCACGCATGGGCGGGCTCTTGCCAATCATGTTGTGAAACGAGTTCGCCCCCTCCAACTCCTTGCGCAGGCTCACGGTCTGAGCGCGCAAGCGCCGGCGCTCCAAGGCTCGCGCCACCACCAAGGCGGCAGCGTCGGGATCGAAGGGCTTCTGGAGGAAGTCGTACGCGCCCTGTTTCATGGCCTCGACCGCATCGGGAACCGAGCCGTAGGCGGTCATCAGGATCACCTCTGTCTCGGGCCAGCGCGCCTTGACCGATTCCAACACGGTGAAGCCACTGGCCCCCGGCATCTTGAGATCGGTCACCACCACATCGAACTCGTGTTCCGCGATCAGCGCCAGCGCCTTGGCGCCGTCGCTGGCTGTGGTGAGGTTGTGCTCTTCGCCCAGGATCTTGGCGAACAACTTGAGCATGTTCTCCTTGTCGTCCACTACCAGCACGGCAGGTCGATTCATGTCGTTCCTCCTCTGAAACGCGGCAGGCACAAAACCAAGCAAGCCCCGCCAGCTCCGGGTGGATCGGCGACGATTTCGCCACCGTGGGCGCGCGCGATGGCTTGCGACACCGCCAGGCCCAGACCGGTTCCCCGCGGCTTGTTGGTAAAGAAGGGTTCGAACAAACGCTCGCGCGCCTCGGCGTCCAGACCTGGCCCCGAATCCCGCACCGTTACACGCGAAAACTCGTGGGTCTCATCGACTTGGATGTCGACCCGTCCAGCCGGGGCCGCCGCCTCGATTGCGTTCTTGATGAGGTTGAGCAACACCTGGCGCAGCTTGGACGCTGTGCCCGTCGTCGCACCCTGCCCGGACACCGTCACGGCCACGCCGGGTGTTGGCGACGCTTCCGCCAGTCGTGCCACCACATCATCGCAAAGCGCGCGCAGGGCAACCGGCTGCGTGCCAACCTGGACCGGACGGGAGAAATCAAGGAGTCCTTCCACGATCTCCTGACAGTGCAGGACTTCTTCCTCGACGACTGCCAAATCGTCGGCCAGCGGGCCGACCGCCTTCTTGCGCAGCAGGCGCGTGTATCCCAGGATCACGCCCAGCGGATTGTTGATCTCGTGTGCCACGCCAGCGGCCAGGCGCCCCACGCCAGCCAGGCGCTCGCTCTGCAAGAGGCGCTGCTGCTGTTGCTTGAGCGACGCGACCATGGTGTTGAACTGGCGGGCCAGGTCGCCGAACTCGTCGTCACCACCCACCGCGATACGCGTGTCGAGATCGCCGGCGGCCAGACGTTCCGCGCCCGCATGCAGAAGCGCCACCGGCCGCGCCACCTTGCGGCCCAGATAGACGGCCACGCCTCCGGCAAGAAGGGGCGCGAGCACCAGGAAGAGCACGCTCCAAGCCACGGTCCGATCGCGTGTCGCCTGCGCGAGCGACTGCAGTTCTCCGATGGCGTCCTCGAAGCGCTTGGCCAGCAGGTCGGTTCGCTGCTGAATCCGGCTCACCACCGCCAAGGCGCGCGCATGCTCCAGATGCGCGTCCGCGATCCGGCCGGACAGGACGGCCGGCACAATGTCGCGGCTGAAGATGCTGTCCAACTCGGCCGCGCCTGCCTCGATGTCGTCGACCCAGGCGCGTTCGTCGGGCCGCTCGGTACGCTGGCGCAGGTCCTTGCTTAGGGTGAGAACCCGCGCCTTGGCTTCGGCGTAAAAACCGAGGTGGCTGTCATTGCCGATGATGATGGTATGGGCTTGGTGAGCGTACTGGTCGCGCACGGCGCTGGCCAAGTCCAACGCCAAACGCATGCTGTCCACGCGCGCGCGCGTCTGGGCCAGGCCACGGTTGACCTGAGCGAAGCCGAGCAACGCGATCGCAGTGGCGACGGCGAACAGGGCGACGAGTGCCGCAAACGCCAGCGCCAGCCGGCGCGCAGTTGCAGAACCAGCGCCCAAAAGGTTGAAGGCCGAGGGTGACATTCGCGGTTACAGTGTAGCCGAGACGGTCAATCCCCACCAGAGCCGCTGAATGCGATTTTCACGGCGTGATTTGGCCAAGCGGAGACGCGCCGTCGACTGATCGTAACCTTCGGTGCCGTGGAGTTGCTCGTGTACCCAGCGATCTACTATTTGTGGCGACAAAAGGATCTTTTCGCTAAGTCCGCCGTGCAAACCTGACGAATCAAACAATCAGGTGCGAGTCAACAGGTTGGCGGATCGATCTCCGTGTGAGACAAGGGCCTACTGTGTAGCTGTTCACTCGTGTCTCAAGCCAGAATGGTTGAAGCCAGTGAGCGCTGGCATACACTAATCTCTTAGGAAGTCTTCAGCGCCAAGTCGACGGACTGGCGAACCATCGGAGGCCAATCAATGCAGTTGCATCAGCTCGCTCCGGTTTCTTTCACACGGCGGGCGGGGGTCGGATGTGCTGTCTTGCTGGCGTTCGCTGTTCTGGGGTGTCAGGCCGACTCGAGCGGGATGCCTGGCGCAATCGACGCCGGCAACGATGGTCCTCGCGCAGCGACCGATGGATCGGGCGCGGTGATTGGCGGACACACGGGCACAACCGGCGGAGCCATCTCCGCGACCGGCGGAACCACGACTGCCTCAGGTGGGACGAAAGCCGTCACCGCGGGGACAATCGCTGAAGCCGGTGGAACTGCAGCGGCGACCGGTGGGACCACGACCGTACTAGGTGGATCGAAAACCGTCACCGGTGGAAACACGACAATATTGGGTGGAACGATCGCTGCCGCCGGTGGTACCACGACCGCACTAGGTGGATCGAAAACCGCCTCCGGCGGAACCACAGTCGCGTCCGGCGGAATCACAGTCGGCACAGGCGGAAACACAGTAGCAACCGGCGGAGCCACGGTCGCGTCCGGCGGAACCACGGCCGCCACCGGCGGAGCCACAGTCGCGTCCGGCGGAACCACGGCCGCCACTGGCGGAGCCACAGTCGCGTCCGGCGGAACCAAAGCTGCTACCGGTGGAACCACGGTCGCGTCCGGCGGAACCACGGCCGCCACCGGCGGAACCATAGTCGCGTCCGGCGGAACCAAAGCTGCTACCGGTGGAACCACGGCCGCGTCCGGCGGAACCACGGCCGCCACCGGCGGAACCACGGCACCAGCCTGTGGGCAACTTAGTCAAGCGTGCTGCGCAGGGAACGTCTGCAACCAACCCTTCACCGCTTGCACATCGGTTGGCTTTGGACCAATGCAGTGTGTCGCCACTTGCGGTGTTACCAACTGCTGTTCGGACAACTCGTGCTTCAACGGTGGCTGCTGCAACCCCAAGAACGGACAACAACAGTGCATCGCCCAAGACGCCACATGTCCGAACGGCCTTGGCGGCGGCACGTGCTCCAACAACGCTTGCGGGACCGGAACCTGTGGTGCGCTCGGGGATCCCTGCTGCGGAACCCCGGAGGGGGTGTGCACAGCGGGTGGCCTCGCGTGCTGGTCCAACGGCGGCGGCACGACCTGCCAGGCTTGCGGCGTCCAGAATGGGCCTTGTTGCGGCACCGGGGCGGACGCAGCAACCCGCACGTGTTCCGCTACGAATCTGATCTGTCAGCAGACTGGTGCTGTCGGTAGCGCGACGACGCTCGCATGCAAGGCCTGCGGCGCCACGGCGGGCCAGCCTTGCTGTGGCAGCGGCGCAGCCGCAACCCGGACCTGTTCCGGCGCGAATCTGATCTGTGCCAATAGCGGCGGTCCCGCTCCCGGGGCAACATACACATGCCAGGCCTGCGGCGGTTCGACTCAGCCATGCTGCACCGGTCGAACCTGCACGATCCCTCTCAATTGCACCGGCGGCTATGGTGGGGGAGCGACCTGCAACTAGGGGCGACTGCGGATCAACTCCACAGGAAAGATTGTTCGTCGAGAAACGCCCACGTTGAGGCCATCAAACTGGCGCTAATTGGTCAATTGCAGGCAAACGTGCCCCCAACAATGGTGCCAATCCCTGAAGCCTTGGCACATGGCGAACCGGAACACACGTACTTCGTGGCACTGAAGGTCTTGCCACAAATGCGTAGGGTCGTTAGCGGCACCTCATAGTAGGCGTCTTGGGTGCACGTAAGGTCCGTTCGGGACGCGCAGGCGGTCGATTGTATGACTGAATAGGGACTGCTCACGGTAGTCGCGCCATCGCAATTCCAATCAAAACTACCGTTGGGAGCGGCCACGGTTTGCGGGGTCGTGGTCCCGATTGCAGAATTCGAGGGCTTGCAGTAGTTCGGTCCGATTGCCACGCAACTCCAGGTTCCGCCATTCAAACACGCGCCAACCGCCGAGTTGACCTGGACGGTGCAGTCGTCGACAAGACCATCGCAATCGTCATCGGTGCCCATATTGGCGCAAGTCTCGGTGCCCGGGAAGACTGTCTGGGCGCAGACGGCGGGTGCCCACGCGGTGGATGAGTTGTCCGCAGAGAGAACGCATTTCTGTGTGCTGGCAGCGCAGATGCCCTTCAGACCAGCCACTGTGCAGGCCTGCGTCTTTCCCACCTGGCACAGGCACGTGCTGGAAGCATTGTCGGGCGTACCGTCGCAGTCGTTGTCCAAACTCGAGGAGCAATCGCGCGTGCCTTTGGGGACGTTCTGCACGCAGGCGCCCCACACGCCAGCAGCGGTGCATTTCTGCGTGCCGGGGGCGCAGATTCCGTACAAACCCGTTGCACACCCCTTCGCAGGTGTAATCGATGGATCGCACGCGGCACAGGAGCCATTGCTGCAAGTACCACCGGTCGAACAGCTCGCGCCGAGGCCCACGCACGTGCCAGCCACGCAACATCCACCCTTGATGCAAGCGTTTCCCGCGCAGCAAATCTGATTGGTATCGCCACAGGACACGACTGCCACGTCCGGGGCAGCGTCGGCTGGCGTGACCAGCGTGTCCGCGGCAGCGTCAGCAATCGTGGAACCGCCGGTTCCACCCAGCACGATACCTCCAGAGCCACCCAGAGCAATGCCCCCAACTCCGCCGGTCGCAGCCGTGCCGCCGCGAGCACCTCCGCTGCCGCCGGCTCCAGCGCCACCGCCGGTTCCTCCGCTGCCGCCAGTTCCACCTGTGGCAATGACTGCTCCATCGTTCCCCACGCCGGTGTCAGGCAGGAAAACAGGAACATCCGCCGCCATGTCGACAGCGCCGTCGCCTGTCGGTCCTCCATCCTCCACGCCGTTGGTCTCTGTGCCGCCGACATCTGCTGCGCCGACGTCCCCGCCACCGTCGAGTCTTGCGCCCGCGCCGGCGTCAGGAGGCAAGAACGCAGCTTTGGGGTTGTAGACCGGAAGGGTGTGCGGATCCACGTCCAGTTGAGCGCACAGTCCCTTAGGACAGCTGCGACCGAGGAAGAGCGTCAACACCCGGCTTTGGCCAGGAAGAAAGGACACGGTCGCCATCTGCGAGACAACGGGGATGGTGCTGCCTCCCAGTAACCCGTTCGCCGTGACAGAAAACGGCAATTCCTGATTGTTGGGCGGCACCAGCACCAGCACGGCCGGCAAGTCATCGCCGGTCGCGAGTGAAAAAGTCTTGGGTTGCGACGCCGCGGTCGGCCCCTGCGCATCGATCTCGATGCGGTCCATTTCAGTCGGAACGGCCAGATCGCTCCACACCACAACCACGATCTTCGTGTTCTTGTCTTGGCTCGAACAGGCGGCCAGGCCAGCGAGCAGGCTCAACATCAAGGAAATGCGCCGCATGGCTACTTGACCTCCACGCAGTTAGGAAGGCCAGTCCCGCTGCACGGGTTGCTGCTCGGATGGTAGGCGAACAAGATCGTCGTCACAGTCGCTGCCACCACCACCGCGCCCACGCCGGTCCAAAACCACCACGTCTTGTAGATTGGCTCCCCCGCGCTGGCCGGCGCGGGCGCCGCAGGAGTAGTGGTCAGTGTCGTCGTGCTTTCAGCCGGCGGCGGAACCGGAATGGCGATAGGCGTGGCGGGCGCGGCAGGCACGGGTGCGGGCGCGGCGCTGCTGGGGCCGGCTGCCGTTGTTTCCGCCGGCACGGGAGGGACTGCTAGCGCAGGAGCAGCCGGCGCGGCTTCCTTGACTGGTGCAGCCTCGGGTGGCGCGATGGGCGCGGATTTCTTCTCCTCATCGAGCTTGCGCTTGATTTCCGCCACGAGCTTCTCGGCCATGTCGCGATTCGGGGCATCCGCTCTGCCGGTCCGCAGGAAGGCCCGGTACCTGTCCAGCGCCTGGTCCAGCTTGCCGCCCATCCGGTAGCTCTGCGCGATGTTGAAGAGAAAGGCCGAATCCTGGACCAGCGTGTAGGCGGCTTCGAAGTGCTTGGCCGCCTCATCGTAGTGCCCGAGGTTGTAGGCGACATTGGCTTGGCGCCATTCCGCTCGCGCCGCAACCTTATTCCCCTCGGCGCTGTCCTCGCTCCCGGCTGCCTGCGCGGCAGAAACCGTGCCCATTACTTGAACCAAAGCCATCACAACGACAAACCGCATGACGCGCACATTATATTGGAAGGACGGAGAGTGGGGTGTCTTTATCTTGCCTCCGCTGCGACACGATACGCCGCATCTTCTCATCTAACGTCTGAACGCAGTAATCGCGAATATACGCTACGTCTACCGATTTAGTTGGATTTGCCGCTCGAGAATGCTACGCATTCAGGAAACCGTGCGCTTACTTTGCAGTCGTTCCTCCGGAGGTCACAGGCAAATGACAGGAACCCGTGGTTATCGACTGGCGATCTGTGCGTTTCTTGGTGCTAGCTTGGCGGCGTGTACCGGCCCCCGAGGCCCGGCCGGGCCTGCCGGCGACGCTGGCCCTCCCGGACCGCCAGGCCCACCAGGCCCTCCAGGAACTGTTGAGGACGCTGGCTCTGAAGACACCGTGGCGGATGCATCGCCGAGCGGCGATGCTCCAGTTGGCATCCCTCCGACCGTCACGATTGCCGGTACCACGCAAACTGCTGGATTCGGCGCGCCGGTGACCCTTATCGGCGCTGCGGCCGACCCTGACTCGGACATAACCAAACTCACTTACAAGTGGGTCCAAACCGCTGGACCCACAGCGCCCCTCGTCGGCGCCGCCACGCCGCTGCTAAGCTTCACCACGCAGACCCTGGCCGCAGCCAAGACTCCCGTGATGGCCCAGCTTCACTTCGGCGTGCTTCCCATTAGCCCGGACGAAGCCGGAAACTATTCCTTCGAGTTGGATGTGACTGATCCACAAGGCAACGTGGGCAAAGCCACGGCTACCGTCCGCTCGAACCCACCCACCACGGGACTGCAGAACGTTCCTATCGGCATCCGCCAATTCCTGATGGGCGACGGCGGCACGCAGACGACTTGGAACTGGAGTCTGGATGTGACCGGGGCGAAGGGATCGAATGCCACGCTTGCGGGCGCCACCACGCAGTTCCCCAACTTCATCCCCGATGTTGTGGGCAGCTACAAATTGACGGAAGCGGTGTCCACCAAGACGCTGACCATGGTCGCGGGCAACTGGCGCGGCGAGATGATCAACTACCCGACATCCTGCCAGACTTGCCACAACGATACGCTGCCGGCCAAGATCGCACCTGACATCTTCACACCGTGGTCAAAGACCAACCACGCGATCGCCGTGCAGCACAAGCTGAACGGAACCTACTCCGACGGAGTCACGCCGCTGACATACTTCCCGCGTTCCTGCATGGAATGCCACACCGTGGGCGACTCGCCGGCCGCAGTCAATAACGGCTTCGACGATATCGAAAAGGCCACTGGCTGGACCATGCCCACCAAGTTGCAACCAGGAGACTGGGAAAACATGGTGGCGAACTACGCCCCCCTGGCCAATCTGGCTGGCATCCAGTGCGAAAACTGCCACGGTCCACAAGACGGCGCGGTTGGGCAACTATCGACGCTCGCGCACACCACGTCGGGGAATACCACTCCCGACAAGTGGACGCGCGTATCCTTCTCCGAAGGGGTTTGCGCCTCCTGCCACCAGGACGCCAGCCACCACTACAAACCGACCCAGTGGGCCACCTCTGCCCACGCCCAGCGCGATCTGGTGAGCAACGCCACCTTCGAGGCGCGCGGAACCACGGCAGCCCACTGCGGCCGGTGCCATTCGGCCCAGGGCTTTGCCGCGTACTCCGCTCAGTTGGCCAAGGGAGATGCCAGCCTGCTGCACAAACCAGACGGCACCGCAGCCGACGAGGCCTACCTGCGTGGCCTGGGACTACAAGCCTCGACGGTCGAGGCGATCACCTGCGCGGCCTGCCACGATCCGCACGACGCCAAGAACCCCGGCCAGCTTCGTTTGGGCGGAGATCTCAAGGCATTGCCCAACGGCCTGACCAACATCGTGGGCGCGGGCAAGGGCGCGACTTGCATGGCTTGCCACAACACTCGCAATGCGGAACACGACGATTTCGTGGCCGCGGCCAAAGATTTTTCGGGCCCACACACGCCCTCACAGACCGACGTGCTTTATGGGTTCAATGCGTACTTCATGCCGCGCCTCAATCCATCCCCGCACCTGTCGGTGACCGATACCTGCGCCGGTTGTCACGTCGCCATACCCACAGCCACCGAAAAGGCCGGCGGACAAACCGACAACCACAACTTTGCGACCGACAACACCATCTGCGCCTCCTGCCACTCGGCGTCGACCAACGGAGAGGCGCTGCTGTCTGCCAACGACGCCCAACTTGGCGACCTGAGTACCGCGATCGGGACCAAGGCCCTGGCCATCATCAATGCCCTGTACACCGCCGGAAACACACTTTCCGTGCGGGCCTATCTACAGGCGACCGATCAGTACAGCTCCGCGGCTGCCACCACAGCCGACATTCTGCTGACTGCCGCCCCAACTGCGGTGGCCCTCACTTCCGCCATTCACGGGACGACTTCATTCAGCCTGACCCTAGCCGCACCCGTGACCGTTATCTGGGCAGCGACAGCTTCCGCCCCGGCTAGCACCGCAACCTTGTCGCAGATTTACTGCCAGATCAGCGGCATCACCATCACCGGTCAAACCGCGCCGCCTGTGCCGCCCGCCACGACCGGGGCGCCAGTGCCCGCCATCGCGACGGATTCGGCGGTGGCCAAGGCGAGTTGGAACCTGCAACTGCTCAGCAACGACGGATCGAGAGGCTTGCACAATCCTGACTTCTTCCAAGACGTGATTGTCAACACTATGGCAGCCTTGCAATAGGCGTCGCGCCGGGAGCGAGATCTGGCTGCAGACCCGAGGGCTGCGGCGGGGTATCCTCAAGGCGAGACGGCCGCCGAGGCCGCCAGAATCGCGAAAATCAGTCCATCTGGGATAATCAAGAACGCCATGCCGCTGCTACCCAAGTCGCTCTCTCCCAACATCGCCCGGCTCGCCAACTACGCGCGAAATCCGCTCACCGTCCTGGGCTTCGGGCTGACCACACTGTCAGGGCTGACCCTGATTGTATTTCTTGCGCTCGAGGTGGCGGGCCAGGTCGACAATCCCTACACCGGGGTGTTCGGCTCGGCCTTTCTGCCCGTGGTCTTCGTGGGCGGGTTGTTGCTCATGCCCCTGGGAATTCTGCGGCGACGGCGAGCGCTGATGCGCTGTGGTCAGTCGACCGAGGCCATCACGACTTACCCGAACCTCGATTTCAACGATCCGCATCTACGCCGGGTGGCTGTGGTGCTCGCCGCGCTCACTGTGATCAACGTCGTGGTGCTGGCGATCAGCTCGGTGGTGGGGATGAGCTTCATGGACACACCCAAGTTCTGCGGAACCGTGTGCCACAAGGTCATGCGGCCAGAATACACGGCCTACCAGAACTCGCCCCACTCGCGGGTCAAGTGCGTTCAGTGTCACATCGGCCCGGGCGCCTCCTGGGCAGTCAAGTCCAAGTTCGATGGCCTGCGCCAAGTGTGGAAGGTGATGACGGGAACCTATGCCCACCCGATTCCCTCTCCCGTGCACACCCTGCGGCCGGCGCGCGACACCTGCGAGAGCTGCCACTGGCCCGCCAAGCACTACGGCGACAAGCTGCGGGTCATCGGCCGTTTTGCCGAGGACGACAAGAACAGCGCGAGCTTCACCGCGCTCTTGCTCAGGACCGGCGGCGGCGCGGTTGGCGCTGGCCAGCCTCACGGCGGCATCCATTGGTGGCACATCTACGCTGACAACCGGATTCGCTACTTGGCCACTGACCAGCGCCGGCAAGAGATCGCCTGGGTCGAACTGACCACACCGGACGGCAAGCGAACCGAGTTCACGCGCGAAGGCCCGAAACTGCCGGCCGCGAGCGACATCCAAAAGGCAGCACGCGTGATGGATTGTATCGACTGCCACAATCGGCCCACCCACCTGTTTGAGACCCCGGCCAAAGCCGTTGACAGCGTTCTGCAGCGGCAGGGGGAGCTACGCGATCTGCCCTTCTTCAAGCG
>Ga0182021_10001004_pt1 | contig 32218 bp, 33 predicted proteins | sample 612E3MmetaG_FD_120493 | JGI IMG/M metagenome (GOLD analysis project Ga0182021, IMG submission 120493) | Permafrost microbial communities from Stordalen Mire, Sweden - 612E3M metaG (Illumina Assembly) | ecosystem: Environmental > Terrestrial > Soil > Wetlands > Permafrost | place: Sweden... | reverse complement strand
TAGAACTGTTGTAATGGTGAAAGGCTGTGATGGCTGAACCACTGCTGATATCGAGGAAGCTACGTTAAGTTGGCTGTTTGGCTGGCTCCAATGTTTCCAGAATCAATGTCCCAAGCGTAAACTGTTACGTTGTGTGCTCCGACTGATAATCCAGTCAGCGTCGTATTTCCGGGGATGGTGACGTTGGCTTGTTCATCTAAGCTGTAAGTGATTTGAGTGGTGTTCCCGTTAATAGTAAAGTTCAATGGAACATTGCCCGTGAGGTAGGTTGTGTTTGCCACTGAAAGATTTGTTATTTTTAGAGGCGAAGTATCTAATAATGCCGACGCAAGCGGTGGAGTCATTCTTACGCTATTTGACGTTATGGTGAAGTAGACAGTATCAACCCATACGGCAAAATAGTTGCCGCTGCCGGCGCTAGTTTCTGTGAAAGGTGCTCCAGGAGGGCTGGGGCCGCGGTAGTCGTTAAGATTCGCCTCCTCGGTTATGGTTAAACAATGCGTACCCACGGACAACTGTGGCAACTGCGCTGTTCCACTCATGTTAGCGATGAAAATGGTCTCTTCGGAGCCGACATAGACAAGCGGTATTACACCTTCGTTGATTCCGTCTATACTGTAATTCAACGTGCAAGGGACTCCTTCTTCAGCGAGATTAAGGCTCAGAATTGGAATATAATCGTAGGTTTTGTTTACTGGACTGGTTAGAGTGACTCCACCCGAGAACCCCATAGAGCTATTTGAATCTGCTTTAACAAAATGAACGTCCTCCAAAGACGCAATAAACAACATGGAGATGGCTAAAGCCACAAAAACCACTTTCATGTTCATGTTTTTTTAACTCCATTACCCAGCTCTTCATTATTCTACATCTAACATCTAAGTCGAATATTACTCTCCCCACGGAACACACTGTTCCACAAAAAGAACAGCCTTCAACATGAGCCGCAACTTCCAGTCTTAGCACATAGATAACACACTTAGAACTTTCATAACGTGAAAGCGGTTTCTATTACCTTATATTCAAGCGCAGACATTGAAAAATTTGAGTTGCGCATTAGAAAGCTGAGAGGAAAACTACCATGGGAACTGAAATAATAAAAAATAAGGAAGTGACTTGGAAACTTCTTGATGTTAATGTTTACGGAACAGTTACAGCGCCAACAGACAAAGAAGTCCATTCAGCCGTTGTCTTTGTAGCAGGTAGCGGCCCGACGGATCGAAACTGGTGCTCGCCTCTTTTGCCGGGAACAAACGGCAGCGCAAAATTGCTGGCTGAAGCACTCGCTACTAAAGGGTTTGTTACATTGCGCTATGATAAAGTTGCCTCTGGACCACACGTTAGAGAAAACATTCCCAAACTTATTGGCAAAATTAGCATGCAAAGCCACATAGAAGAATTAAGAGGTGCAGTTGAAACAATTGTCGCTGAAAAAAACGTTAACAAAGAACATCTTTTTGCACTAACCAACAGTGAAGGCGCAATCCACGCCGTAAACTATCAGCTAAAAGCGTCGAGCACACCCTTCAAAGGTTTGGTGCTGACTGGAGCACCAGGTAGAGCGGTTGGTGAATTAGCTCGCAGCCAAATTTTCGACCAAATCGAACACCTGCCCAATGCCGAATTGATAATGAAACCTTACGATGACGCCATCGCTGATTTTTTAGCCAATAAACCTATGACGAAGGATGCCTCTCTTCCTGAAGGCATAAAAATGCTGCTTAGTAGCTTAGAGAGTCCAGCCAACTTGCCATTTTCTAGAGAATTATGGACATACAGACTCTCAGAATACATCGCCAAAGTAAACGAGCCTTTATTAGTGGTAATTGGCAAAAAAGACATCCAAGTTGACTGGAAAATAGACGGAAAAATATTGGAAAACGCAACCGCCCAAAAAACTGCGGTGTCATTTGGTTATGCAGAAAACGCTAATCACGTTCTAAAACATGAAGTGACATCTCGAGAAGCACTCAATGCTCAATTCGTATCTCTACATTATAATGCTCCAGATACAGAACTTGACTTGGAAGCTGCAAACGCAATTTATGACTGGCTGAAGAAGCAAACGCAAAAGTAACCTTCAGAAAATAAAAAGTCTGTTTCTGGAAAAATCAAATATGTCTTTAGTTCAACATATTATGGGAAAAAAACTAGTTGAATTTGGAAACTGATAGTGTGAACTTAAGGCAATTTGTTTAGTACTAGCGCATAAGAGTTATAAGCGCCCAGGAAATGACATTGAAGATTAAAAGTGACCGATGCATGAACGCTTGGAAGCTTCGTATTTCTATGGCTGGAACATTAGCCATCATATTTGGTTTATCCACACTGGTATTTGCAGTTATTTTGACTGTGGCTGGAATAGGCTTTACCTTAATAGACATAGGCATCCTCGTGGTGGTCCTTAACGTAGGTCAGTGGTTATTGGCTCCATACCTTATTGGCTGGATTTACAAAGTTAAAGAACTTAAGCAGGATGAGAAGCCAGAACTGCACCAAATGGTCAATGACATAAGCAAAAAAAGCGGCATATCCGTTCCCAAACTTATGTTGGCGAATATTCCGCTTCCAAACGCCTTCGCTTACGGTTCACCCTTATCTGGAACTCGCGTTGCAGTGACTCAAGGACTTTTGGATTCTCTTGACAGCGGCGAAGTTGAAGCTGTCTTAGGGCATGAACTTGGTCACGTAAAGCACCATGATGTTCAAGTCATGATGGTAGCCTCTTTCTTACCAGCCCTGTTCTACTATATTGGCTATTCAATGATGCTGTCGGGAATGTTCGGTGGCGGTGGCGGAAAGAAAAACAGCGGAGGCAACAACGCTCTAATAGGCATAGCCTTCATGGCTTTCTCTTGGGTACTAACCCTATTTACACTATACCTAAGTCGATTGCGAGAGTATTATGCGGATCGGCATAGCGTTTCAGTGGTTGAAAACGGAGCAGAAAAACTCTCCACTGGCTTAGTAACGATTGTTGCAGAAAGCAAACGTGGCGGTCAACAAAAGAAAGAAGACCAGAAAAACCAAAACACCTTCAGAGCACTATTCATCACAGACACTAACAGAGCAAGCGCCGACGCCGCAGACCTAAATAACGCAAACATCAGAAGCAAACAAGACCTGCTAAGAGATACCCTTGCAAAGCAACCAACACAAGGAGAAAAATTCGTTGAAATCTTCTCAACACACCCAAACATAATCAAACGTCTGCGTGCTCTGCAAGAATTAAGTACCAACCAAGAAAGGCTAAGCTAAATCAAAAACAACTTTCTACGAACTAATAACAGAGTACCGTAAACTAAGGATTTTGCATTATTACACAGTAAATATTAGATACGAAAAAGGTCAGGCATAGTATAAAATCTACCAAGCACCTAACACCACTCTTACAATCTCAGTTGTGAATGTTTTGAACCGATAACGTCAAATTAATAAGACGAAAGCTAAATTTTTCAAAAAAGCGAACGCCAATTTATTTTTCGTTCAGTATTTTTAACGCTTTAAGCAAAAGCAAGGTTTTAGGGTTCTCTTTGTTAAGCCTAATTCTCCTCATTCTACCGATTCGTTCGTCCAAGATAATTTCTTCTTTTTGCAGAATTAGCAGTTCAGAATTAGTCTGTGGGTATTTGCCGCGGATTCCAAGGATAAGTTGCATTATGTTAGTTGAGCCATTTTCAGCCAAATATTTAATAATTTTCCGTCTGCAAGAAGAAGACAATACGTCTTCTAAGTTCAATCCATGTATCCTTCCTTAGGGCTTTCTTTTGATTGTAGTTTTACCCTATAAAGCCAAGGGAGAAACGACTGTTCAGAATAGGGGACGGGTAAGTGAAAATGAAAATGTTACTTTTGATGATTTCCCCGTTTAGTGTCCACTTTCACTGGTTTTTCCATTAAATCGTTCAATTTCAGTTGCCTCCCACTTACCGTAATTTGGTTACCCACTTACCATAACCGTTCTTCTGACTTTAAATGTAAAATGGCTGAAATAGTGACAGGGATCAAAAATGGAAGGAAAAAAAGTAACAGATAAAAAAACGAATAGGATGTTGGAAAAAGCTTTCAGTCAAAGGGGGATGTTGGGTGTGCCTTTTAGTTGTACTAAGCAGATGGTTGGATTTTATTTTGCCGCTGCTGGTGCGCTTGCGGGTCTTATTGGAACAGCATTTCCCGAAGTTAGCCGTTACGCTTCTAGCGTTGCCTTTTGCTGCACTGGTTTTTCTGTTTGGCTGGTTCATAATAACTCTGGAAACCAACATTAAATGACCCAAATATCGGATAGCCAGTCCATATTTGGATATCATTTGAGAACCGAAACTAAACGAAAATTGAGCCAAAAGTTGAATCAAAAACCGCTGACCAAAAATGGATTGCTCCTTTTTTCTTCACCAATAATAGATGAAGGTCCATGCCCTGGATAAATTAAGAAATAATCTGGCAAACGCACCAGTTTTTCCAGAGAATGACGCATTTCGTTTATTGAGCCTCCAGGGAAATCTGTTCTACCGATGCCCATTGCAAATAATGTGTCGCCTGTGAAGGCGAGCTTTTCTCCGAGAAGGCATACGCTTCCAGGTGTGTGTCCAGGCGTATGCATAACTGTTAGGGTCTCATCTCCCAATTTGATTTGGCTGCCTTCTTCCAGCAGAACAGGCGAGGGGAATTTACCGTTTTCCAATTCTTCGAGGGATGGGGCGTCATACTTGTGAATGTATATGGGAACGTTATACTTTTTCTGAAAAATGATGTCACCGCTTATGTGGTCATCGTGACCGTGAGTGTTAAGAATCAACTTTACTTTTAAATTGCCTTCAGCTATGTAATTGAAAATTCGTTGGGCTTCGGAAGCAAACTCTATGCCTGGATCGATAATAATGGCTTCTTTGGTCTGCTCTGAGTTGACAACATAGCAGTTTGTAGATAACATACCAATGGTGAAAGTTTCAATTATCATTCAAATCAATTTGAGTAAAGATAAAAAGATAAAATAAAAGTATTTAGCTAAAATCAAAAAATCTTGTATTGTAAGATAGTTTGCGCAGGTTCTGAATCTTAGCTTTAAAGATCTTGCCCGAAACCAGTTAGTTTTAAGGTGCTTCCGCATTTGCCACAACTGATGACTAGTTCAGCTAGTTCATCATTTACAACTTTGGTGTCTACGATTTTGTAGTTTGTTTCAGATTCGTCTTCGGGTGAGATTGACATTCCGCATTTTGGACAGGGGAAGGAACCGTCACCTTCAATGGCGATAAGATCTACTATGTACTCGGAATCGTTGTTTTGCAGTTTTTTCATCATCATTTTCCTTCACTTCATGATTTTTGATTTCTTGATTTTTTTATTAATTCTTTTTGTTAATTAACGGTTATGAATTATAAGTCAGTATATTTGATCCATTTAAAAGTCTGACGCAAAAAAAGGTAAAAAAATGCTTAAGAAACATGGAGTTGTTTAGTCTCCTTTTTCAAAGCTTTCAGGTGAGATGTATTCGCCGTATTTTTCTTTGGCTTCCATTAATCGTTGACGTTGTAGAAATAGCAGACCGAATAGCTCTAATGGTGTGTCAGTGACATTTTCCTGGTAGAACCGCGATACTCGTTCAATTTTTGCAAGGTTTTCTGGAACGCGGATGGTGAATTGCTTAATGTAATCTTCCTTAGCATAATTTTTGCCCAGCACCTGTTTGAATAGCTTGCGCAAATCCTCATATTTGGGAATATAACCTGTAGGAGTTGTTATTGCATCGACTTCATTGTGGACTCTTAGTTCCATCCATTTAATCCAAACATGCTTATCCTGAACGCCGTTTAGGTATTTTCCGTTTTCCAGCTCTTTTAAGAAGTAGTTCACTCCAAAGATTATTGGTCGTTTTTTGAGTTTTCTACCGAATTCTAGGTTATTGTTAACGTTTTTGCCCATTGGAATCGAAATAAAGTCCTGAATGCTCATCATGTTAATTTCAGGAACACCTTCTTTGCCAACAGTAGCGAAAGTAGTTTCAGTCTCAAGTGACGCACCATAAGCTATGATGCCATGCTCCCAACTGAAGCTTTGCTGAACAGGTACGTAAGCTTTGGCGTCTCGTCCACCATACATTATGCCGCCTACTTCGACACCTAGGGGATTATGAAGCTCAGGGTCGCAGTTCTCCAATGCTTTAAGCGCTAAAGTGTAGCGTGCGTTCTTGTTGGCAGGTGGAACATCGTTGCCATTCTCATCTTTTTTGCCTTCATACCATGCGCCAGTGTAATTACACCCGTCTTTAGGAAGTTCTTCGCCCATACCAAGCCAGTACGGCTTGCCATCTTTAACAAGTACGTTTGAGAATATTATTTCGCCCGGGTTTGTTAGCAATTTGTAAATTAACGCGTCATCTTTGACGTTTACATCTTGTATAATGCCGAATATGCCTGATTCAACGTTAACCGCACGTGTCGTAGAATCTACGTCCCTTAGGTAAGCAATGTCGTCTCCAAGTATTGTCTCGCCTGGAAGCATTGCGGTTGAGGTTTTTCCGCAAGCGCTTGGAAATGCTCCTGCGAAATAGGTTTTACGTCCGTTTGGTCCAAAGACCCCCATGAGAAGCATGTGTTCAGCTAACCATCCTTCACTGCTTGCTTTTCGAATAGCCAAGCGGAAGGCAAGTTTTTTGAACCCGACAGAATTTCCGGCATATTGAGTATTTACACTGTAAATGGTGTTGTCCATTTGGTCAATGTAAATGCATTTCTTGTCGTAATTTATACTCACCATGTCGCCATTTACTTTTCCGGCTGAGTGTAAGACGCGTAGAAAGTCGCTTTTTGTTCCTGCCTTTATGAATTGCTCGTATCCTGAGCGGTAAAGGAGGCTTTCCGAATGTGCTACATACCATGAATCTGTGCATTGTAATCCTAAAATTGTGAAGACTGAATCTTGTGGACCCAGCGAGACGAAGCGGACAATCATTGTTTTTCCTTGCATGGAATCTCGAAGTACACCTGTGACTTCAGCTAAGCCTTCTTGTCGATCCATTTGGTTTAGAGCTTTGCTTAAGGTAACTCCTTTTGGTACAAGGTATTTGGTAGCTTGGCGGTCTCGTCCTTGATCATGTTCACCGTCGAAATGTACGGTTTGTCCTTGTATTGTTAAGATTGCTTGTTCTTCGCCTGAGGCAATTGCTTGCTTTCGGAGATAAGTAAGGTCTTCGGCAGTGTCGCTGCAGATGAAAATATCTTTTGGATGACAAAGGTCGTTTTCTTTAGCTATGAACTCATGAACGATAGGATTATTTATAGCACTTAGTTTTTTAAAATCTGAAGTGCTAAGTTTTGGTTGAAGTGCCTCAAGATAAGGATTCATTATTATTGTTGTCATTTCTTTCACCGTAAACTTCGATATTTTTCAGCAGATCCTGCTTTCCCCTCATTGTTTTGCGTAAGTAAATTAAAAACTTTGTGCAAGACAAAGAAAAGTTATGGATTGTACTGATCACAATCCCGTTTCTTTACACATTCTCAGAGTTCATTTACAGTTCCGGGAATTCTTGGAAAAGGTTGGCACTCAGCAATGTGTTTAACGCCCGCTATCCAACCTACTAAACGTTCCATGCCGATTCCTCCGCCTGCAGTAGCTTTCAATCGTCCTTCCTTAGCCATCTTGAGCACTAGTGTATAGTTTTCTTTTTTGACTTGGTCGCGCTCTATTTTCTTTGAAATTTTGCTGTATTCCCATTCACGTTTTGCTCCAGACAATACTTCACCGAATTGTGGTAGGAACAAGTCGTAGTTGTCCCATTTGCCCGTTTTGAAGTCTTCATAATCGTAGAATTCTCGGGGAATGTTAATCACCCAAACAGGTTCCGTTATATCTTTGGCTATACCTGCTTCCCAACTGTTAGCTCCATACTTGGTTTCAAGTTCAGCGCGGTCATAGACTTTGAAGGGAGCCTTAGGAACTTTAAGAGTGTCAAAGCGGCACAGAGTAGTTAATTCGCCCTTAATTTCATGTTTCAAATCTTTAACAAGAGTACAGAGGGCATCTTCAACTAAGGTCATAACGTCTTTTGAGGTTGCGTCTCGTGCTTCGAAATCAAGCTGAGTAAATTCGTAAATATGTTTGCCTGTTTTGGCGCGTTCCGCTTTTTCAATGCGTATGTTTGGGGAAAGTATGAAGAGTTTCGGATATGCTGTGGAGGAAGCGACTAGTTTGTGTATGATCATGCTTGCTGTGGTGCGTACTGGTTTGCCGTAAATGTCTACTTCGATTCTTTTCTCTATGGATGCACCCGGATCAGGCCAGAGCGGGTCAGTGCTTTGGCTTAGGGCTACCGGAAGTAGCCATTGAAAACCTTGATTAACAAACGTATTCGTGAGACTTTTTAATGTGTAAGTCATAATTTTGCCTATACAGGCTTTTCTTTCTAACTCGCTGGGTGTTAATTGATCTAGTGGTTTTGGAGTTTCAACTAATTCTTGTTTCAATTTGGTTCACTTTACGTTAGTTGTTAGAACTACACTGTGCAAAGCAGATAATAAATTTTTTATAATAAAACATGGATAAACTACAAAAAACAGAAGGTTTTATAGTTAAAACTTGTAATATTTACATATGAGCATTAAACTCGATGAAAAAGACATCGCCATTCTTCAACTAATACAGGAAAACAGCAAATTCACAGCCAAACAAATCGCCAAAAAAATCAACTCTCCAATAACCACCGTTTTTGCAAAAACAAAACGGATGGAAGAAATAGGAATAATTAAACAGTACAGGGCAATTTTGGCTCCCGAAAAACTGAATTTAGGTACAGCCGCCTTTATCTTAGCATCTGTCTCATACCGGTCAAAAACCGATGACACGCCGGTTTCTCAAAGAGTTATTGCCGAAGAAATAGCGCGGTTCCCCGAAGTGCAGGAAGTGCACATAATTACTGGGGATTGGGATCTACTTGTGAAGCTTCGCGCCGAAAACGTTGATGCGGTCGGCAAGCTTGTGGTGGATAAGTTGCGGTTAATTAAGGGAATAGAGAAGACGCTGACATGCATGATTTTTGAAACTGTTAAAGAAACAACAAGTCTGCAGCAATCTCTTAAGAGAAATGAGAATAAGTTGATTAAACCTTAACTTCAGATGAGCTTGAATAATACAAAAGCGGTAACGCTAGCAGAACAGTGTTTTTTCCTGTAGGAGTTAAGGCGTATTCCACTCTCAAGGGTGGTCCGGAGGTTACTTCTCTTGTTATGTAACCGTGTTTTTGAAGCATTTTTAGTTTGTCTGAAAGGGTGCGGGAGTTGACAGTTAAGATTTTTTTGATTTGGCCAAAGCCGATGGCGTCTTTGAGCAGTAAGGTGTAGAGGATTTCTAGGCTCCATTTTTGGAATAGGAGGTTGAAAGTTTCTTGCAGGCTGTCAAGTTCTTTTTTGAGTTCGGTAGGCGTTATTTTTTGGGTTTCTATAATTTGAATGAATGTTTGCTCTACCCCTTTTAGGACTTGGTTCATTCTGGTTTCTACGATTTTGCGGAACTCGGCGCTCAAGGTTAATGGGGCACTCATTTGACTTACACTCGGTGTAGTTGGGCTCACTTCATAATTTATAAGGGTTTACTTATACAACAAGGTATACAAAGTACATCACGTTTGGAGGATGAAAGTCTTGGAAAAATACGACGCCATAGTTGTTGGCGCAGGAACCGCAGGCTGCTTAGCCGCAAAAACCATGGCTGAAAAAGGCTTAAAAGTTTGCATTGTCGAAAAGAAAAAAAGTGAAGAAATCGGCGAAAAAATCTGCGGCGACGCCCTAGGCGAGCACCACCTCAAATTTTTGGGACTCGAGAAACCCACAGGCGGCGAGTTGGAAGCCAAAATAGACGGCATAAAAATCTACTCCCCAGACGAAAACACCATCTTCACTATAGCAGACAAAGACTTCGTCGGTTATCTTTTAAACAGACGATTATTCGGGCAATGGGTGCTCAAGAAAGCAACCGACAAAGGTGCATTCCTTCAAGATAACATGAATTTCCGTTCACCCATAATTGAGAAAGGCGCAGTAGTAGGCATAACTGCGAAAAACATGAAAACTGGCAAAGTTGCAGAGATGCACAGTAAGGTCGTGGTAGATGCTACTGGATACTTTGGCATGGTGCGCAAACAACTGCCTGCTGAAATGGGTATAGATCGCGACATAGCAAATGAAGATGTCGAAGCATGCTACCGAGAAATTCGCCAACTCAAACAGGAAACTGAAAACACACGCTTCTGCGAAATATATCTTAACCAAAAAGCTTCACCAGGCGGCTACATATGGATTTTCCCCAAAGGCGGCGCCCGTGTCAACGTGGGCATAGGCACATGCATGCGCACAAACTATCCTAACCCCAAGCAGCAACTCTATGACACAGCCTTTAAAAAACCAATCTTTGAAGGATCCGCCGTTTTAACTGGTGGCTCATGGTTTGATCCAGTACGCAGACCCTTAGACAACATGGTATCAAATGGTGTCGTATTGACTGGTGACGCTGCTTCGTTAGTTAATCCAATTCACGGCGGCGGTATTGGGCCTTCAATGCTTAGCGGCTATCTTGCGGGGCAACAAATCATTGAAGTCCTAAACAAAGGTGAACCAACAAAAGAGGCGCTTTGGGGCTACAACAAGAAATACATTGACACCTATGGCAAGAAACAAGGAACTCTTGACATTTTCAAGATGTTCCTCTTATCCTGTAGCGACGCAGACCTTAACTATGGCATGAACGAAAAACTCATGACTGAAGATGACGTTCTAAAAGCAGGCATGGGCGACGACTTCCACCTAAACATCACCGAAACCGCAAAGCGTGTGTTCCGTGGCATACGCCGCGTAGGATTCCTCAACAAACTCCGCTTAACCGTTACAATGATGCGGGGACTCAGCGCACACTACAACACTTACCCAACCTCACCAGAAACCTTTGAGCCATGGCGACTGCAGACCATAAAACTCATTGAAGACGCCAGACACAAACTCGTAGAATAACACTACTTTTTTCTATTTTTTAGAAAGTTAGCCTAAATTCTTTTTACATTTTATCTATGTTAAAGTTAATAAGATTCAGTCCATTCATATTTTTGAACCGTGTTAATCTTGCGGGTTGGAATTACCATACATAAAGAAGGCGACTGGTATGTTGCTTCAGACTCTGTGAGTGGTGTAGCAAGCCAAGGCAAGACATGCGATGAGGCATTGAAGAATTTTCAAGAAGCATTTGAATTATGGTTTGAGAATGCAGAAGAATGGGAGAAAGAAAAGGCATTAAAAGGCGAGCCTGTTGCCACCATGGTTCTTGAAATGGAAGTTTAACTTTTCTCGGCTAAATCTACAAACTCTTCAAACGTAAGGCCCGCTTGAAATAAGATGCCTCTGAGAGTGCCGATAGCAATTTCATTGTGTTTTGGAACGATAACAGTTCTGTTCATTTCTTTGATGAAGCCTTTTAGCACAATATGGCTTCTCATTGTCGAACTAATTTGAAACCAACAGAATTGAGAATTTTGATAACTTGTTTGTAGGAATAGGGCTTAAGCTTCAAGCAACCACTCGATATTGAGAACAAGATTTTAAATAGAAATAACTTTGCCTTTTACTATCTTTAATAATTTCATAAAGGCTTAAATTTTGCAGTGTAAGTATGCATCTTTAGGGTGAAAAAATTGGTTTACTGTTCAAATTGCGGAGAGAAAATTGCTGATGACGCTTATTTCTGTCCCAAATGCGGGACTAAAACTGATAAGGGCAAGGCTGCGAAAGCGGTTTATCCCGCTGATGAGTTACGGGATGCTTTTTACCAAGTTGGAATAGAGCTTGAGAAAGCGTTCGCTACAGCGGCACGTGAAACACATTCAGCCATCCATAAAGCGAGGGAAAATTGGCAACAAAAACCGCCTCAGGAACAGACTGTAACATGTTCCCAATGCTCCACAAAGAACCCAACAGGCTCAGTTTTCTGCCACAACTGCGGCACGAAGCTTGTGACTGCTGAAGAGTCGCATGGTAGCGCTTAAAGATGAATTTGAATAGAACTCTTATCGCATACCAAACCAAAGGCGGCGTAACAGAAGAATCAGCACGAAAAATAGCCGATATCTTGCGTTCGAAGTATCAGTTAGAAGTTGACCTCGTTGACCTTAAAGAGCAAAAAATACCTGATCTAACTCTGTATAGAAACATAATAGTAGGCGCAGGAATTAGGGCCGGCAGAGTCTACGGCAAAGCGTTAAAGTTTCTTGAAAACGACTTCAGCGGCAAAAACATCGCCTTTTACGTTTCATCCACTTGGGCTGGGACGCCTGGAAGCTATGATAATGCAAAAGCCAAATTCGTGGAAAATACTCTGGCTAAATACCCCAAGATTAGTGCTGTAAGTACGGAAGCTTTCGGCGGACGAATAAGATATTTTCGAAAAACCATGGTAGACAATACCGATTTAGCCAAAGTTGAGGTTTGGGCAGAACAACTTGGAAGACAGTTCACTTAATAAATCAAAAAGCACCAAAGCAGGCGCATTACTTTGCCCCATATGCTGCATTGAATATCTCGAAGTCGAGTTTGATTTTGAAGTTGATGGCGTTGTTTTGCATAATGTTAAGGCTCTAAGATGCCCAGCATGCGATGAAGAAGTATTCACGCCTGAACAATACGAGACAATCAAGAAAAAAATCAGCACATAGTTTATTATTAATCAAGAAAACTGTAGGTTCTTACGGTAAGATTTATTCGATAAAGGTTAAGGCTTAGATGTTTAGCCCATGGAGCAAGGACTGTTCTGTTAGAAATCTACGATTAAGATGTATGCGTTCTGTATTCTTTCTGTCCATTAAGACGGTTGGCTGAAGTCTGATAGGGGTTTTATGTTTTATGAGGTGGCGGTGTCTAATGCTTAGTTTTCTCTTTTTCTTCTTTTCATTTTGAATTTGTGTACCATTTCAGGATTTCATCAGCAGCTTTTTTGGAACTCCCAGCATCCGTTATTAATTGCTCAAACCCCCGCTTTGCTTTTTTGTTTTGCTGCTTGGGCATACTCATTTTGCCTGTAGATTTGTTAACAAGTATACGTTTGTTTTTCATCTTGATTTTCTCCGTGGTTGTGTTGTACTTGTGTACAATGTGTCTTTTTTAGACATATTTCTCCATTCTTCAATGTGAGTAAACCACCCCATAAACCCTCGCACATAACTCAAGCATATCAGGACCCTCATCTGTCGAACACAAAAACACAATAATACGTAAAATGTTGCGTGGGAAGTGATATTCCGAGGGTGCATTTTGTTTGATCGAACCTGTACATCGGGTCTGCAAGAAACATGAATTGGCACCGTTTCACGAAGGCAAAATGGTAATGCTATCTTTTCCTATTTTTGGACCAGAAATTAAAACCGTTTAGCAACCTTATAAGACATTAGACGACAAAGAAAAAATGTCGTCGATAGGTTTTTATGTTCCTCTGAAGTTTCTAAGGTGTCGCCAAGATATAATATGGCAAAATAATGGATTGATGGACCAAAATGGTAAGAAAAGCAAGAATACGCCTTACAAGCACAGATTACGCGAAACTGGAAGAGGTATGTGGAGAACTCAGAAGCATTGCCCAAAAGACAGGTGTAAAAATCAATGGTCCAGTGCCATTACCGACAAAACGACTTCGTGTCCCAGTTCTTAAAGGACCTTCAGGTGAAGGCACAGCAACATGGGACAGATGGGAAATGCGCATTCACAAACGACTAATCGACATTGACTCTGAAGAACGAGTCATGAGACGAATCATGCGCATACGTGTGCCTGAAGAAGTCCACGTAACAATCGAACTTATTTAAACAACTTTTTAATTTTTAATTTTTAGTTCTTTGCTATGCTAACATAGGTTTTGTTGGTGGCAGTTAGCATGGGCGGCGCATGGATCTATAAAAATTGACCATTATCCGTTCTGTGTAAGAGACAAATAGAACGCTGCTCTAGCCGACAAAAATTATCCAACCGCAAATTACTGTAAGGACGATACTGGGGATAAACGCTGAAATCCACGCTGTCTTGTTCAAGATGAATAGTTTGTAGCCGTCCAAGACTCCGAATGGAATCAAGTTGAAGAGTGCCATGAATGAGTTAATGTAGGCTGAGAAGAACAGCATCCCGGAATATGCACTATTTGGTAAACCGAAGGCTAAGGCCAGAAATGTGGCGGCGAAAATCATGTTTGTGATTACTCCTGCAATGGAGATTTTAACCATTTCTTTGGCAGAGGGTGCCTGTCCCCCAATCATCATGGCTCCTGGAGCAATCATTTTGAAAGGCAAAAACACTGAAAAAAGCGTTAACACAGCTCCCCAGGTTGTAAGGCGGAATTCAGCCCACATCCCCGCTCGCTGAGCCATCACTTTATGAGCAATTTCATGAACCAGAAAAGACATTGTCATCACTGCAGCGAAAACAGCTATAACAGTCCAGCCCCAACTGAAACCATATAATGCCATGGAGAAGCCAATGCCGATAACCAGCGCTGCTGCAATCCCTATATGTTTTAGCTCTTTTGGGCTAGTAGTTATATGTCTCTCTCTTTTTGGCGGACCTAAATTGTACGTGTACTGATAGCTGTTAAATGATTGCGACGTCATTACCTGTTCTCGTCTTTGAGAACGTGCAGAAGATATTTGTGGGCATGAATGATTTTCGGGGATCCTATGTGCACTACAAAACTGTCCACCACAAAATGGACAACGGAATGGAAGAAGAGTCTCTTGACCACATGCTTGGCATTTCATCTAATTAGGGCGCCTTTCTCATAAAATGTAAAGGGTATCTTATATTTTTACGCCAAAATGATTGAAAAAATGTGTAAGCTTAACGAGCTTTGATTCTTGCAGGAGTTTTATATATTGGTCTGTATACATGTTTCATTAAATGTATACGAGGCGTAAAATTGACGACCGAAGTTTTATCAGTAAGAGTCAAGAAAAACCTCAAAGATGAAGCAGAGAAGCTAGGGGTTGACTTAAGAGCCGAAGTGGAAAACCTTCTCGAACAGCTCGTCGCTGAAAAAAAAGCAAAAGCACAGCAAATAGCAAAAGACCTTCGTGAAGCCATGGTCGTAACACCTGAAGAGTGGGCAGAAGATGTCAGAGCTACAAGGGACGAAATGTAAATATCTAATAGACACATCCGCGTTTTACCCTATTCTCCTTTCGGGAGTTCCTCTTAACGCCGAGGAGTGCGCAATAAGCTCTCTAACAGAATACGAGATTGGAAATGTGTTATGGCGAGAGAGCAAACAGGGCAGGATGAAAAACCCCCAGTTGGCGGCAAGAACTTTCTCGAAAGCGATGCAGACTTTAACAAAACTTCAATTCGACTCAATTGCTAATGTTCTTGCAGTTGCTATAGAAAGAAACCTTACTTTTTATGACGCTTCCTATGCTTACTTGGCTGAAAAAGAAGGCCTAACTCTAGTTACTCAAGACGCTCATTTATTGAAGAAGTGCAAGTGCGCTATTGCTATAGAGAAAATGGTATAGAGATTCTTGTCAACTAATGTAAAACGCTAAATACTTATACCGTAAAGTTGAACTCTAACAGAATTAATGAGAGGAAAAGGAGGAGCAGGTTTAATTGAAGCCTTTTAGCTTTGTTCATGCTGCTGATTTGCATTTAGGGTACTCTCAGTACGGATTGGAAGCTAGAAGGCAAGACTTTGACACCGCGTTCAAAGAGATTGTTGACAAAACCATCGAGTTAAAACCTGACTTTATGATTATCGCCGGCGACTTGTTTCATCAACCCAGACCGTCAAACGTTACTTTGGAGAATACCATTCGAAGTTTTAAGCGGCTTAAAGATGCTGGAATTCCAGTTTTGACTGTTGACGGTTCACATGATTCTGCACCAAACACCATAACGGGCACGATTCTCTACCCTTTAGATAGTGCAGGATTAATTCATCATCTTCCCAGGCATAGCGGCGCATGCTGGTTTAAACCAGACAGCTGCTACGTGTATGGCATCCCAAACTTCCACAACAAACATAAAGCTCAAGAGGCACTTCCAAAATTCATTGCAGAAAACCCTCCAGCCCCCGTCGAAGGGCTTTTCAACATTTTTGTTTTCCATGGCGCTTTGGACTTGCCAAATATTGCGCCCCCGTACATTGAGGCAGAACTTTCACCGGGGCAAATTCCTGGCGGCTTTAATTATTACGCAGCTGGACACGTACATGAACGGTTCTTAGGCACATTCAAAACTGGTACTTTGGCTTACAGTGGTTGCGTAGAAACAACTGATTACCGAGAAGCCAAGGATCCCAAAGGCTTCCTTTATGTTAAAGTCGATGAGAAAGGCCAATCCAACACTGAATGCATAGATTTAGCGAGAACACGGCGATTCATCATTTTAGAGCAAGATTTCCCTTGCATGACATCTGAAAAAATCACGGAGATAGCTGCTCAACAAGTAAAAGACAATGATGAGGAAGGCACAATCATAATTCCCATTTTAAGAGGTAGCCTTCCTGTTGAAGCAAGCCGAGCTGAGGTAGACATTGGAAAAATCAGAAATGCCGGCGAGAAAGCCTTGCTTGTTCACCCCATCGTACAGTTAAAAGAAACTGCGGTTTCAGACGAAGTAGTACGCTCCATATTTGAAGGCGAATTTAAAGATTTGAAAACCAAAGCGTTTGAGTATTTCGTAGAGATTTTTGCTCAACGCTACAGTCGAGAAGAGGCAGATAAAATCGCTCATTCAGCGTTAAGCCTAATTGAACCTTTAACAAAAAAGCAAGATGAGAAAATTAAACAAACCATTGAGGAGCTGGCAAAATGAGAATTGAAATTGTCCAGCTTGAGAACATCCGCAGCCACGTTAAGTCGACAGTGCCGTTTACTCACGGTTTTAATTGTCTTGTTGGTGGAGTGGGTTGTGGAAAATCTAGTGTGTTGTATGCGGTTGACTTTGCTTTATTCGGTGAATCAAGAACCTACGATTATTTATTGCGAGAAGGCGCAGACTGGGGAAAAGTCACTGTTCAATTCACCCAAAACGGAAACACCTACAAGTTAACACGCGGTTTGAAACGCAAAGGCAAAAGCATCACACAAAACATTGAGGACCTCAAACTCTGGGAAAATGAGACGCTTATTGCCAGCATGAAAACCGACGCTATTGCTGAACAATTTAAGGCGATCACAGGTTTAGATAGCGACCTTTACCGTGAAATTGTCTGGTTTAAGCAAGAGCACCTCAAAGAATTGCTTGATGCTAAACCAAGAGATAGACAAACGCGTTTGGATGAACTCTTCGGTTTATCCGACTACGAAGTTGCCTGGAGCAATATTGCCCAGTACCAACGAGATTACGAAACAGAAAAGCGGGTTTACGAGAAAGACCCAGACGTTACGGGAATGGAAAAATTAAGCAATGAATACAACAGATCAAGCGAAGAATTTACGCTTCTAGAAATGGATCTTGAAAACGCAACGCTAAAACTAACAGTTGCTAAGAAAGCGTTGGACGAAGCAGATTCAAAACTTAAAAAGCTTGAAGAAAATAGACAAGCTATTGAAGAATTTAGGCGAAAAGAAGCAAGGCTGCACTCTGATATCGTTAACATGGGCAGAACTTTGAGTTCTCTAACTGAGCGCATTGAAGGTAAAAAAACAATAATTAGCAATTTGGGCCAGCGCCAAAACTCTATAGATGCTCAAATAAAGGCATGCATGAGTAAACTTGAGCAAGCAGGCTTACCAACTGGGCAGTCTGTTGAATCCTTGCATTCTTGTTTAGCATCCTTTGATGATAAAATCAGCAGTTTAAGAGCGGATCAAGAAGCCACTTCAAGGAACTTACAAACTGACAGGAAACGAGCATTAGAGTTGTCAAAAGAAAGTAAGTGCCCACTTTGTATCCAACCGTTAGACGGCGACTACAAAAGTAACCTGCTCTATAGGATTCAAACTGAAAATATTGATCGGGAAAAAACCATCAGCCAACTGCGAATAGAAATTGACATTTGTCAGAAAACAAAAATTTTAGTTTCTGAGGCTTCTTCGAATCTGCAGATGTGCCTAACAAGAAGTGAAGAATTGAAAAACCGACTTAACGAAGAGGAAACTAACCTCAAAGCACTGTCATGCGAGTTTTCGGAAAAGCAACAATTTGAAGCGGATTTACATTTGCAGATTGAACAGGTTCAGTTTGAAATTGGCCGATTTGATTTGTCGGAACTTGATGCAGCCCGGTTGCTGCGTGAACAGGCTTTCAGGCAATACTACCAGTTTGATTCGGATTTGCGAACTAAAGAGAACCGCAAAACAGATCTCTTCAAACGGTTAGATGAAATTAAAGAGAGAATTGATCTTGCCCAAGAAAAACTTGAACGTATTGAAAAAATCCGCAAAACTGTGGAACTTTTAGCTGCCATACGTGATGCTTACAGAAGTATTCAGCCTAAGCTTCGAAGCGAGTTTGTGAAGGTTTTGCGCAATTTTGTTCAGCAAGTGCTCGATAGCTTAGTTGGTGGAGAAGCACCATTGCTAAATATTGCCATTGACGAGACCTATACGCCTTACGTTAAAAGCGAATCGGGCGTTGATCGTGAAGTATCAAACCTCTCAGGCGGAGAACGCACACTTTTAGCTTTTGCTTACCGATTAGGTTTAGGTCAGTTAATTATGCAGTCACGAACTGGTCACGGCTTAAGCATGCTTGTGCTTGATGAACCCACGGAAAACTTGGGCAGCGAAGACGGCAGCATAGAACGATTAGCTGAAGCCATAAGCCGATTCAAAGCAATAGAACAAATCATTGCGGTCACACATAGCGAAGCGTTTGCAGGCAAAGCTGACCACGTGGTTATTTTGGACAAAGAAGCTGGAAACAGCAAAATCTCAATTCAAAGATAAATAAGGTTCTTTCAGTTTAATTGATATATCCGTTTGGAAAATATGTTTGTTGCAGACTTATTTTTTGGTATCCGTTTAATTCTAAGTTTGAAATTCGGGTAAAAGCTTATAAGCACTTTTAACCAGAGACAATGGCTAACTACTTGGTGATTTAATGAAATCGCAAACAAAAAACATGAAAGTCTTATCTTTAATTCTTTTAACTTCCATGCTCTTAGTAACGAGCATTGGCGCCGCATCTGTTAAAGCAGCTACTCAGCCTACTGTATACGTTTACAACTCACAAGGCGGAAATATCGATGCTAATGGAACACAGCTTACTGCGTCAACCAGTTACAATTATACCAGCGGAGACACTGTAACCTATACTCCGGTTGCAGGAACAGGATTTGCATTCTTATGCTGGGATTGGATTGGCTCAACTCCAGTCACCTCTACTAGTAACTCACTTTCAGAAACCCTTTCCGCATCTGATGCATGCGCCATACAGGCATTGTTTATCCCAGTCACAAACGCCACCCAAACTGTAACAGGAAGCGGATCAGCTAGCGTCACTGCCCTACTCTCACCGGGCGGCACAACATCTCCATCCGCAGGAAGCGGATCAGCCTCATACACAAACTACACAATCGGCTCATCTGCTAGCTTCACAGCAACAGCAAGTTCCGACTTCAAATTCTCATATTGGTTAGTCGTTAGTGCACAAGGCAGAAGCTACTACACCACAAGCACACTTGCCTTAACAATTCCCACAAGCGCAATCGCTGTCCAAGCATTTTTCGTTCCAACATCCAGTACGGTAACAATACCAGAATTCTCTTCCGCAGTAATAGCAGTTTTAGCAATAGCATTAGCAATAAGTGCACTCGGAACATTCGCATACACTAAAAGATCTAAAAAGTAAGACGAAAATTCTTTTCTTTTTTTTATTTTTTTAGAAAATTAAATTTAGGGATCAACTTTTCTTCAGCTTTAAAATCATCCCGTCCTTTTCATTTTGCTTCTGGTTAACCAAATCAGAACTTGTGCAGATAAAACGAAACCTTCTTTCATCACTAACTATTTCCTTTAAGATCTAAGAAAGGAATTACAGAATTACCGTGTACAAAATAATAATTGTTCCAACAATTATGCTGACTGATCCTGTTACGGCTTTAATTATTTTGTGAACTTTTTCCAAGTTTGAAGCTGTGTATGCGATGATTGAGCCTACAATGCATGAAATGCCTATCATCCCTAATATTACGCCAACTCCAAAAACCAAAATAAAGGCTAAGCCTGTTACAACTGAATTAACAGTTGTTAATACAACTAACATAAGGGCTGCGCTCCCTCCCAGTCCTTGAAGAATTCCCGCTAAAGCCGATTTGTGAATATGTGTGTGTTCTTTTTTCGAATCAGTCAGACTATGGTCGTGAGAAAAGAGTTTTTCTGTTTGGAACCCGGGTTGAATAGTCTTAACTCGATCTAGGATAAGTGGTCTAATAACAAGAATACCTAAAACTATCAGCATAGCTCCGGCTGCAAACTCAAACAAGTTGACTATGTTTTCTGGAATTGCAACTCTTAGAATCAACACGCAGAATCCCGCGACAAAGAGAACTGAAGAGTGCCCCACTCCCCAAACCGTTGCAGAGGTGATTGATTTTCTTATACTCCGACTATTACACAGGAGAGTGGAAACTGCAACGATATGATCAGGATCCAAAGAATGTCCTAATCCCAACGCTAATCCAGTCAGAAGAATAAGGATTACAGACAGATCCATAGCTATTCAAACCAGCTAAGACAGTTTTATAGGTTGCATTAAACCGACTTCATCTTTAATCAACTGATTTTTGAGCAAGCTTTTTTTAGGATAGCTATTAGGAAGCATTTTGTGGTTGGGCCTAAGCGTAGGTTTTTGTTGACCTGGTTTTTTCCCACATAGTCATATAGATTTTTTTCGTCGTATAGGGCGCAATTTAGAGTTGACAATATAATTTCTTCAAATGCAGCATTATCTATATTGTTCAAGTGGTCTTTAGGGATCAAGCCTTTCTCTATATCATCATCTAGCCTGAGGGCAGCTATGAGAAGTGGCACTATTTTCGTGTCCGACAAAATTAAGTCAACTTGTTTTTGAAGGTCCTTAGAGCCATCAAGTTTCGCGTTTGGCTCGGGTGCGAGTGACATGATAAATTCAGATGATATTCCTCTTTCGCCTAATCTTTCCTTCAGATTTCTGTTCGATGTAAGCTTTTCTTGTTTATACATGGCCTCTTTTACTGCGTTCAACACACATTTAGCGATTAATTCTCCGAGTAATGTGAAGGTCCCGGCGTATTGTATGGGCTCTCCTTTTTTGGTGCATCCAATTACAATACTGTCTGTCAAAGTTCCAGTAGCAATATCCCCCGAAAACTGGCTCCTAATGTCCAGGTCTCGCAACGCAACCGTCTTGGCTTCTGTTAACGTTTTGATAGCTTCTACCATACAGCCTTCTGTTAAATTTCCATCAATTAACAAAATAATGTTGATTGTGCCGACTCGTTCTATTTTGTCGCCGTTTTTTGATGCTGCGGGTTCGCCTGCTGTAACCGCCACGGTTGAGCCAGCTGTCACCAAAGCAGTCAGCACTGTTTTGTCACAATTTTCACTATATACTGCTATGTTCTGCATCTTGGCAGCGGTCATCAGCCCAACCACTTTTTTTTCTGAAAGCTTCAGCTTTTGTGCTTCCTTGTTTAGGAATTTTTCAGGGCTCCAGTGCACATCGGACTTGTCGTTTCCGCACCCCTCAGGAACTTGAACATTAATTATACCATTTGCCTCTTGCAGACCCCCATTCAGAATAGCTGAACTTAGAATCTTTAAAGGAGTTTCAGACCAAATAGTGAGGATGTTATCCTTAACTTCAGCATTGATGCCCTCTATTTTCGTGTTAAGTTTCAATTTCTTCCCAGCGGCTAATTTTTTGAATTTGAAATAATATAAGCATTAGGTATGTTCAGAGTGTTTCAAACTATGGCGAAATAGATTTTAGAACTTTGTATTTTGAGCACTGCTTGAACCGTTGCTTAATAAAATTTGATGAAAAAATCGCCCGACGGGCAAACTCCAAGGCAAAGTTGTTTTTAGTTGGTTAGACTACGGTGTCTGTAAGCTTAGAAAGTTTATTATACTAGGTTGGATAATCCATCCCTCTATAAAGTGATCAAGATGGCAAATAAAACCCTCGTCTATATTGTTACCATAATAATCATATTAGCAATTGTATCTGGCGCTTTCATTTATGCAAACTACAGTGGACTTACAACTAAAACATCTAATACAAAAAACATTACCGTAGTAGATGACGAAGGCTACACAACCAACATCACTGCCACTCCTCAAAGAATAATTTCGTTAGCCCCAAGCAACACCCAAATCCTCTTCGCCGTAGGCGTAGGTGACAAAGTCGTAGGAGTAACAGACTATGACCACTACCCCTACAACTTCACCGCATGGATAGCCGCCGGCAACATGACAAGTGTCGGAGGTTTCTCAACCCCAAACAAAGAAACAATAGCCTCACTCAACCCAGACTTAATCCTAGCCACACCCATAAATGACCCAGATGTCGTTACGATGCGAAGCCTAGGAGAAAAAGTGATAGTCTTAAATCCCAATGACGTCAACGGCGTACTCAAAGACATCACCATGGTAGGTCAAGCAACAGGTGCAACCCAAAACGCAACCACACTAATCAACTCTATAAACACCCAAATTAGCGCAATAACAGCCAAGATAGTAGCTGCCAATCTAACTAAACCGCTAGTTTACTACGAAGTATGGACTCCTCCATTAATGTCCGCAGGGTCAACTTCATTCATAAACGATGTAATTGAGGAAGCGGGAGGAATAAACATCTTCGAAAACGAAACCCAACAATACCCCACCGTAAGCTCAGAAACCATTGTCGCAAAGAACCCAGACGTTATTTTGTTACCGACAGACATGGCAAACCCGGGAGACACACCATTCTACGGAAGCGTCGACCAAGTAAAAGAAAGACCAGGCTGGAGCTCAATTAGCGCAGTGCAAAACAATCGAATAATCGTAGTCGACGGAGACCTCTTCGCCGAAGCAGGACCAAGAATCGGCGACCAAATAGCAGCGGCCGCAAAAGCATTCTATCCAACACTTTTTAATTCAACCTCTTAACCTTTTTTTGTGTTAAGATATGACCGCAGATAATGCAGAATTCAAATATTCAAAACGTTCCTCACGATGGAAACTAATTTTATTACTGTTAATTGCTGCACTCATCGTTTGCATAGTTTTTTGCCTTAACATAGGATTTGCACCCATCAAGTTTACTGACATACTAACTATACTTGCAAAGCAGATTCCTTTTGTTAGTGGCTCCATAAATTCTTCAGCGGTCTCCAACACTAGCTCAACTATAATCCTGCAAATTCGGCTTCCTCGAATAATAGCAGGCGCCTTGGTTGGAGCTGGATTAGCCGCTGCCGGAGTCATGTATCAAGGTGTCTTTAGGAACCCCATGGCAGACTCTTATCTTTTAGGTGCTTCAGCTGGGGCTTCTTTGGGATATACTTTAGCTGTTATATATTCTGGTTCTCTTGCTCTCACTTTTTTTGGGCTGGGACTTTTTCAGGCTATTGCTTTTGTTGGAGCCGTATTGACAGTCTTTCTAGTTTATTTTATGGCACGGGACGGACACAAAGTGCCAGTAACTACTCTGCTTCTTTCCGGGATTGTTGTAAACATATTCATTTTAGCGCTCCAAACCGTTTTCGAGCTACGATCTGGTAAGGCGCTAATAGGTATCGTCGCTTGGATAGCAGGTGGATTCACAAACATAACTTGGATAGACATTTACGCTGTTTTTCCATTTGTCTTTGCAGGAATTTTTATAGCATATTTCTTCACTAAAGATCTTAACATGCTTGCAATGGGCGATGACACAGCACAACACTTGGGCGTTAACACGGAAAGAGTGCGCCAAGTACTTCTGCTGGTAAGTTCTTTGATAACTGCCGCAGCTGTTTCAATAAGTGGTGTCATAGGTTTTGTTGGACTAATCATTCCACACATGACACGTCTCGTTATCGGACCTGACCACCGAATTCTATTGCCCACTTCTGCGATTGTCGGAGCCATATTTCTGATTCTATGCGATTCTTTAGCACGCGTTGCCACGGGAGCTTCTGAGCTGCCAGTTGGTGTTATAACCGCTTTAGCTGGAACCCCAGTATTTATTTACCTGCTCAGGAAAAGAAAGACAAGCTATTCACTGTAGGGAGGGCATGGTGAACTTTGGTGTTACTTAGCGTTGATGGAATTGAGTGCCGTTATGGTTCTGTGACTATTTTGGACAGCGTCAGCTTGCAAGTGAAGGAGGGTGACTTTGTTGGCATTCTTGGTCCGAACGGTTCAGGGAAAACGACTTTGCTTAAAAGCATCAGTCGAACGCTTAAACCGTATAAGGGAACGATACTTTTAGATAAGAAGGATATTTACAGCATAAAAAGTGTTGAACTTGCCAAACACATGGCCGTTGTTCCTCAGGAAAGCACAATAGGTTTCAGCTTCACAGCTCTAGACATTGTGTTAATGGGTCGCAATCCTCATATGAATCGCTTCCAAATGGAATCCGAAAAGGATCTGGCTATAGTTAAAAAAGCGATGGAACGGACCAACACTTGGCAGCTCGCAAACAGACCCATAAATGAGTTAAGCGGAGGAGAAAAACAACGAGTTGTCATTGCCCGCGCCTTAGCTCAAGAACCCCAAGTGCTCTTGCTCGATGAACCCCTAACACATTTGGACATGGTAAATCAATTAGAAATCATGGACTTAGTTAAGGAACTGTGTCTAAAAGAGCACATGATTGTTTTGGCTGTTATTCATGACTTGAATTTGGCTGCTCGCTACTGCAGTTCAGCTGTTTTGCTTAAGGGTAAAACGGTTTTTGCAGCAGGAACTTTGGATGAGGTCTTAACAAGTCAGAACATTACGAGCGTTTTTCAAGTTGATGCTTTAGTTAAAAAAAGTTTGGTGACAAATTCACTTTATATTATTCCGTTGTCACCTGACAAACCTTCAAAACCACGTAATTGTTCAATCCATGTCATCTGCGGGGCAGGAACAGGAACTGTTGTGATGAAGGCGCTGGTCGACGAAGGCTATGAAGTGACAGCTGGCGTGCTCAATATGTTAGACACCGACTACGAAACCGCTGAACTTTTAAAGATTCCCAACGTGAATGAGGCACCTTTCTCACCTATAACTGAAGATACAAAACGTGCGAATCTAAAAATGATCAGTAAAGCCGCTATTGTTGTTGTTTCTTCTGTTCCGTTTGGCTACGGCAACCTCTCAAATTTGGAATCCGCGCTTGAGGCCGTAAAAATGGGAATTCGAACTTACGTCATCGATGAAGTGCCCCTGGAAAGTCGAGATTTTACGGCTGGAAAGGCTACTGCTTTGATGGAGGAGATGAGAAAACAAGGTGCAATATTCATCAAACACCCATCTGAGCTTCCTACACTTGTTAACGCAACTCACGATTTGATGAAACCCAACAAAAGTGGACAAATGGAAATTCCCGGGCACACTAAAAAAATCACAAAAGAAATCGCCCAACAGTCTCTCAGAAAAGGAACGAGCTAAATGTCTAAACAAACAGAACCCAACTTAATTTTTGGCGCAGAAAAACATGGCAGAAAATTAGACCATTTCATTTGGTCCTGCACCCGAGCCTATCCAGTTAAACATGCATTTTGTCTCGCTGATGGAAAGCCTCTTTCCAATGAACTAACCACACATGAAGCGAAGGCTATGCTTAAGAAAGCAGCTGAATTCGGAGTAGACAACCTATTCATAACGGGAGCAGGATGGACAGGAGAGCCGCTGATGCGCAAAGACTTCATAGAGCTCATCCGTTACGCAGCCGAACTAAAACTGTCTCCATATGTAAAAGTTACTGGCTGGCACTTTGATCGAAAAGTCGCAAAAGAACTTGCCGCAGCCAATTGCAAAGCTATTGTCTGTCTTTCAGGGCTCAAGGAAACTGACGCCAAACTTCGTGGGAAAGCTGCTTTTGAGGATAGCATAAATGCTGCAAAGCTTTGCAAAGAATTCGGCATCCAATTCGCAATAAGCGTAATCAACACAAAATACGTTATTGATGAAGTTCCCGCGTTGATTGACCTGGCAATTGAATTAGGTGCACGCGGTTTCCATTTAGCTTCACTAATTCCCCAACCTATAGACGTTGAAAACCAACTCAAACTGCTAGGTCCCCTTGAACCCACGCCACAACAAAAAGAAAAGCAACTTGAAGAAATCTACGAACTAACCAAGAAAGTGAAAGACAAAATTTTGATCGTTCCCTACGAAATGTTCAACAACAGAATTCTGAAAACAAAGGAGCCTGAACGGCAACTGCGAAGCACCTGTAGCATGTGCGACAACCTTGTTAAAAACGAATGGCTCGAGATCTTGGAAGATGGCAAAGCCTACGCTTGCGCCCCACTAAACTTGGAATTCGGCAATATCAGAACAGACAGCATTCAACAAATCACGGATCGAATGCGCACATCTGAAAAAATCAAGATCCTTGCAGACCGCACCAAATTAAAAGGCAAATGCGGCATCTGCGAATTCAAAGCTATCTGCGGGGGCTGCCGAGCTAGAGCGTTCATCTATTCAAAAGACCCCTTAAACCAAGACCCAGCATGCGTTTATCAACCAAAAAATCAGAAACAAAAACGATCTGAGGCCTGAATTCTATGACACAAAATGATAAGATGAGTTCTTTTGATTTTCTTCGAAAACACGCTTTAGAATTGGGTGCAACGGATGCAAAGATAATTCCTGTGGAAAAAATTGTTATTGAAGACCGCGTTGTTTTCAAATGTCAACTAGGCTGCGAAAAATACGGAAAAACTTTGGCTTGCCCACCCTACGCACCTACACCTGAAAAATTCAGAAAAATTGTCAGCGAATATCATTACGCTCTTTTCATGAAATTTGACTCTCAAGCCCAAGCAGAACCCGAACTTATTAAATACCTTGCAAAAACAGAAGACCCAACAATTCCTGCGGAGATAAAATCCAAAGTTGACAATTTTTGGTCAGTCTGGAAAATTGATGCACAAAAACTACGTGACACCGTAATTCAACTCGAAAAAATAGCAGCCACAAAAGGATACCTACTTGCAACAGGTCTAGTCTCAGGATCATGCACATTATGTGAAAAATGTAATGTGGAAAAAGGACTCTGCATTCACCCGATGACAAAGCGTTATTCTGAAGAAGGCGTCGGAGTTAACGTTAAAGCTACCGCAGAAAAAGCCGGAATAAAATTCACATTACCATTCGTCAAAAACCCAGAAACGTTCGCTCTTCTCTTAATTGACTAGTTTTTTGATAATCTTGTTTAGGGAGAAATTTGTTGGAGAAATATTGTTCTTCCTATAATTACATGTTTGATAGGGCACTTGAAGCAGTCGCAATATTGTAGCATTTTGCTTTGTTTTCATAAAAAATTATGTTGTTGCATCCGTACAGCCACGCACCTTTAAAACACACATTCGCTAACCAACTAGTAGTTAAAACTATTTTACGTCTTTTGATTTGAGGAGGTGGATATATGGAAGCAGAAAAAAGCGGCAAAGTAAAATTAACTTTTGAGCTTGAAATTAACCAGGCAGCAATGGAGTTAATCAAAATGGACACGGAAATGATGGGCAACGTAATACCAGGACTTATTCAAAATTGGAGAGAAGGCATGATGGTAAAACGAAAAGAGGGCCATGGCATGGGCATGGGTATGATGCACCACGGCCAAGAATAAAATAAAACCAAACCATCCCTTTTTTATTTAATTAATCTTTGCCGCTAAAGAAGCAAACCGTCCTTCACACATTTCTCAATGCCTAGTGGCATTACTGAAAAGAGTTTTGTGTAAATGGAGTAAGAATTATGAAACATGAAGAAATTGAGATAATGGAAAAGAAAATTGCGCTTTTAGAAATTGAAATTAAATATCTAACAGAAACTTTCGAAGAAGTTTCTAAGACTATAAATTTACTTTACCAAGGCGTTTCTTTGTTAAGAGATGATTCAGGGTTAGTCTCCGATTACCCAAAAAACAAGTAATAAGATATGAAATTTGAGTACAATAATACCTCTCTAACCTGTAAGTTTCAAACTCTGATTCACTTCTTCTATAGGCTGATTTGATAGTTTTCTTTTCCGTTCTTGTTTAGTTTTGGAATGGTTATGTTGAATTTTGCTCCTTTACCTGTTTCTCCTTTTTCGGATATGGTCCAGCCATAGACTTCGACCATCTTCTTAATCAGGAACAAGCCCAGACCTGTACTTTTTCCTGTGGAGAAGCCTTCATGGAAAAGTTTTGGTTTGTTGGCTTCGGGTATTCCGACTCCATTGTCCTCGTAAAACAGATTCAACCCATCACCTTCTTTCGTATAGTGTAGTCGAATTTGGGTGACTTTTTCTCCATGTTTTAACGAGTTGTCGAGGAAGTTGTAGAAAAGTTGCTTGAGTAGCGAATCCGCCATAACTTCTAAACCTTGACAATCATTGTCGATTCTTATGGTGCCCAAACTTGGCACAAGCGCCACAGCTTGATTGAAGCATTCTGCTATATCTATTTCGGAAGGTTCTTCTACACCAATTTTCTCGTAGAAACGGCTAAACTTAAACATCTTATCTGATTGATCAATTGCAGAGTCGATTCCTTCAAGGTACATAGCTAGTTTAGGGTTATCGCCAATTTGCTTCTTGAGCAAATACATATTGGCCTTCATAACCATGAGCTTATTGCCAATATCATGCCTAGTTAAACTGCCAACAACACCGAGCTTCTGATTGATTAATTCGTAGTTGTAGATGCTTTCTCTTAGCTTCTCTTCGTTTTTCTTGCGTTCAGTAATATCAACTGCAATTTCCACTGCAGACGTGATGTTTCCGTTCTCATCAGTGAGAGGGGTGGCTACTATTTCAACCCAATACGGGGTGCCATCAACAGTGGTGGAGCAGTATTCGTGGGCGTCAAGACGGGTTTTTCCCGCAAAAATTTTTACTACACCGCAATCTGAGCAAGGTGCATTTAAACTGTTAAGTGTAGCATAACACAGTTTTCCTACAGTGTCGCCTTTGTAACGTTTTATAAAATCGTTTGCCCAAAGCACATGGTAGTCTTTACTGACAATCGCGAGACCCGCACCACTGGCTGCTGTAACTGATTCAAGCATATCTCGCTCTTGCCTAAGAGCGACATCTATTTTCATTCGTTCACTGATGTCGTTATATATTGCGATAACATTTCCATTTGGCAGCCTGTAAACCCAGTTCTTACGCCAACTACTCAGACCTTTATCGTCTTTATAGAGAGCAACTGGATAATATTCTGGTTGCCCCGTCCGCCATACCCGCTGAAAAACCTCAAAGATGCCAAAACTTTTGATGTTTGGAAAGACTTGGGTCACGCGTTTGCCAAAAATATCAGTTTTACTTATTTGCTCGATTTTCTCTGCTGCAGAATTGAAATCCCTGAAAACAAAATCTTCCCCATTTTCAACCGCCTCATAAATGGCAACTCCGCTTGGCATGCTGGAAAACAACTGCCTGAATTGCTCTTCGCTCTGTCGCAATGAAACCTCGGTTCTTTTTCGTTCAGTAATGTCAGTTACTAATCCAAGTATCGCTTTCTGCCCATTGTATTCAACCAATTTTGAAGTGATTATTGCTTCAATTCTTTGACCATCTCTAGTTACGAGACCATACTCGTATAGAGGAATATCTGCGCCTTTCAGGTGCATAGCATATGAAGACCTAATTAGCTCAACGCTTTCAGGTGTAAAGAGAGAAAGAAAATTGAAGTTAGACGAATAGAACTCTTCTTTCGAATAGCCCATAGTTTCTACACATTTCTTGTTAGCGTAAATCACTCTACCCTGAAAGTTTATGAAGATCATGTTAGGTGATTCTTCTGCAAGATTTCCGAATTTTTCTTCACTTTCTTTCAAGGTCTCTTCTGTTTTCTTGCGTTCAGTAATATCTATGACCAGCCCTCTGAGCCCTGTCATCTTGTTTTTGGAAATACGAAGAGTCGTCGTGATAAGTGCAGGGAAAGTGGTCCCGTTTTTGCGCACGAAGGTATACTCAGCCGGAACATAGCTTCCTCCGGCTATTAATCGCTGAATACTTTTCGTTGCTCTTTCTCTGTCCTCAGGGGAACGAATTGAAGGATATTCAATCCTTTTTCGAAATCCTCATGGGTGATTCCAGCAATTTCTAACGCCCTTTCATTGACAAATTCCAGCTTCCCCGTTGTGTCAGATTCATAAACAATGTCCGGCAAACAAGTTTCTCGCTCGACGATGAGCTGTCAAGACACTCGTTTTGGGTTAAGCTATTGCAGAGTAGTCGATTTCTTGGAGACGAATCTACTTAATTTAGGCGTTGCCCCGAGAGGCTTTTTGATTTTATCATTTAGTTCACCGAAAAACATGGGTTCCATGAAAATGTTGATTATCTGAAGGGCATCGTACAAAATCGCGACTTACCCAATAAAATCAATAATTTGGTTTCAAACGCAAAAGATGAGCCCACTTACCAGCTTGCTCAAATGTTTAGTGATTTTGGCAGATGCACTAAAAATCTGATTTAGCAACCTTTTTAAAAAGTTGGGCAATCAGTTCAAGCTCAATTTTATCAGCCTCAGAATCGGTGGCACCTTTATTTTTGTGCTCTAAAACATGTTTTTCAATAGCTTGACTCATAATCTTCACATCTGGCAAGATAAGAATTTCATAGCCACACACACAAGTAATAACTGGCAAATGACGCCTAAACGAATCCTTATGTAGCTTTGAATCTACCAATCATATCCCCGAAATGACAATTAGCTGTATTTAAAAGATAAGCCAAGTTTCCATTGTTGAAATACTACCAGAAACAGAATATTCTTGGATTAACCCGGCATTGTTCAGAAAAGTTGTTTGACCTTTCTCTTTATCTATCTGTTATTTTGATTGAAAGCTATGGTTGATTTTTCAAGACTTTGTGATGCTTGCGGAAGGATGATTGGATGAGGCTTCAAGCGCTGTCCAAAATGCCCAATTTACTTCTGTACATATGTTGGATCGAGCTGATGTTCAGTCAAAGCATTAATGTTAATTCAATAAATAACTTGAATACAAACAAGCAGGTGAATGTATTGAACGATTTCCATTCAACTCTTTTTATAGGAAATATTTTCAAAGAACTGATAAAAGTGTTGCTCGAAAATCGCATTACGTAGCAATTCCTTATGGATATGAAAACCCATTTCTTAATATTAAAAAAAATAAGTTTGTTAAATGAAAAGATGTTTAACTGTTAACTTAGTATCTTCGTGGAGGTCTACGTTTTGCGTAGCATTCTCGGCAGTAAACTGGCCTTGAGCCGTCTGGCTTGAAAGGAACTTCACATTCTTTTCCGCAGTCGCCGCAAGTGGCCTTAGACATCTCTCTGTTACCAAATGACATAAATATATTTCACTTCCTTTTTTTACGTTGCAAAATTTCTTTGCAAGCGTTTGTTATGTGCAGCTTATACTAAAACTTATCTATTGATAAAAAAAGTAGCATCTTGTATACGCATTAAAATTTAATCCAACCAACCAACCAACCAACATAATCAAGGTAGACTTATTTTGAAAAGGTTACAGGTTGTAAGATTAGGTAATATTTTCTTAAAAATAGCAAAAGTGTTCACTCGGTTCAGGTCAAATATATTACGTATGGTTAAGGTATGTTATAGAGAGTATCAAAATCGAGTAAACATCTCAAACAACAAAAAAGAAAAAATAATTTTCCTTTTTATCTAAATTCCAGTTCACTTTGATATCGATCAATTACACGACAACGTTATATTTCAAAAAGAAAAGAAATTAAGGGTTCTTTAGCGATTTCGGAACCATAAAAATAGGGTCATTAACGTTTTTTCCTTTCCATGTTTTCCTTCTTTGATTATGTGGTGTTTCTCACATTTCCAGAACTCGTTTGTTTCATTTTCGTAGACTTTCCTGTTTTTTCCACCACATAATTCACATTCAAAACACATGTACAAAGCAAGTACATGAATATGTTGCGGCGCTTAAGAAGTAGCGCACACGCTAACCCTTTTTATTTTTTTTTATTCTCAACAGATAGTCTAAGGTTTTCTTAGCTGACTATCAAAGGTGGGTTTTCTCTTTGAAGCGTTGATCTCGCCGAGATTAGTGGGGCTGCTTGTATTCGGATTTTATTGTCG
>Ga0182021_10001003_pt1 | contig 32220 bp, 13 predicted proteins | sample 612E3MmetaG_FD_120493 | JGI IMG/M metagenome (GOLD analysis project Ga0182021, IMG submission 120493) | Permafrost microbial communities from Stordalen Mire, Sweden - 612E3M metaG (Illumina Assembly) | ecosystem: Environmental > Terrestrial > Soil > Wetlands > Permafrost | place: Sweden... | reverse complement strand
GCAGTCGGGAACGCCAGCGCCGAGGAGATTCCCGTGCCCGTCGGGGGGAAGTTGCGCTCCGGGTCCCCCCCCCCCCACTCCACCTGCTCGGCGAACTCGGACGGCAACCACGTGGTGCCTCCGTCGGTCGTGGCGTAGGCACGGCAGGCAGTGCCTCCGTTCGGGCGCGTATAGGTGATCGCACCACCCAAGAAGTTCTTGACGTCCTTAGGGTTGGCGGCGAGAATCAGCTCGATGTGCGGGAAGTCCCCGTCGCGCGAAACAAGCATGTTCGGGCCCACCACAACGCGTGGCCCCGGTGCCTCGGTTGCGCTCGCGATTGCCAGGCAGGTCACGCATGAAAGAAACAGAGCACTCATGATCTTTCTAAACATGATCGTCTCCTTCCTCACTTCCCGATCAGACGTATGGAAGTTCGCATTTCGGCGGTGGTGACCGAGGGCGGATTCCACGTTAGTGTCCCCCAGCGGCGGTTGCGGTTTGGAGGCCAAACCACAGCTCCGCCGAGCCCAATGTAATAGGCTGTTTTTGGCGCTGATCAAACGGGCCACCCCACCCGACTACGTCCGGACTGGTTACGATAATGCGACCAGCCAGGTCTCGAGGTGCGGTGGGGAGGCTGGCCGCCCAAGCGTTCGCCTTGGCCGTCCACCTGGTTGATGGTTTTCGTTCCTCAGGCGGATCTGCGACTGCGATCGAACCGAAGCTTGGATGTGTGAAGAAGTCGACGTACTCGTACTTGACCGGTCCTCGATTTAGGGAGTACGCGTCGACGACCACGACCCACCGTCCAGCCTTCGGGCCGGCAACGCCCACTTCACCACCTGGTCCCATGTCCGCTGCCTTCGCGACCGTCCCGCAGGTTGGCTTGGGCGCCGGCGGAGCTTTGTTGCCTTTCTCGAGCTCGGCCGGCTTTTCCTCCGGTACCTTCTCCGGCTCCGTACAGTCGAGCAGGTACACGTCGAGGTCCGCACGGGCGTCACTCGCACCTCTCACCTTAGCGAACAGGGACGTCGTACCCTTGGGCACCACAATTTCGTACAGGTGCTGCTCGCCCTGCGCGATCGTTACGCTCCTCCGGCTGGCGCTGCCGAGCTCGACCGAAGTTACTGCTGCCACGGTCTTACCCAGCCGGTTTTCGAGCGCAAGCGAAAACTGCTGCGAGCTGTCCACTTTGAGAACTCCAGGGGCTACCGGGATCGTCGTCACGTCGACGCCGAGGAGCGTTGCGTTGACGGTCACGGGGGTCGCCTTGAGCGGGACGGGCGTCTCCGGGTCATAGGCCCACTTGATCTTGCTGTCGACGTTGATCTCCCACACGCCTGACTGCGGGCGCGCAACCGAGCAGGGCTTGGTGCTGCCCTCAGGCTCGAACGAGCAGGGGTAGACCGCGTCCTTGTCGGGACCAATGAGGGACAGATTGAAATCCGGCGACGAGGCCGAGAAGGTGAGCGCTGCGGTGCCGGGAGGCACCTCAATGAACACCCCGAGGTCGCCCGGCCTCGGGGGCGTCACCTCCGCCTTCACCGAGTAGCCGTTGTCGGCCGTGAAGCGGTAGGGCACGACAATGGCCGCGAGCATGCGGTGCGCGTGCCCGGGGATCAACGTGTGATCAATCGAGAGAATTGCGCTGTGTGCACCTTCCTTCTTCGCGGTGATCGAGACCGGCACCGCAACCGGAGTGCCCAACGGGAGCGTCACCGAGTCCTGGCTGCTGAACGTGCCGTCGTTGCCCTGCCAGCTCAAATTGAAAATCATCGGCTCCGAAGGACCGGAGGTGCGCGTCAGCGTGATCGTCCGCTCGGCGCGGTCACCCACCGCCCACCCTTCGCGTTCGTACAACCCGACGCCTTCATCGGGCGTCAGCAAGAGATGGCTCAGCTTAGTCTTCACCGGCGCGCGGCTCGTGATCGTGACCGGCTCGACTGCCTGCAGCTTCTTCAGCAGCTCGAACGCCGCCCCAACTTGGATGAGCCCATTGCCTTGTTCGTGGGCGGCAAGACGAGGGATGTAGCGCGCGCTGCCGGTGATCGCCCTCTTGAGACGCGCCGCATCATACGGAACGCCGCTCTGCTTGGCGGCGCTGACCACGAGCGCGGTTGCTCCCGCCGCCATCGGCGTCGCCGTCGAGGTTCCACCGTCGACCGAGTAACCGGGAGGAAGCTGATAGAGCCCCTTAAAGGTCCCCCCCTTGCGATACCCGGGATCCGTGGACATCTGGCCGCTGGGGGCGATCACGTCGGGCTTGAGCGCCCCCGAGCCGCTCGGGCCGTGGGACAGGGCGCCCCAGTGCATGTTGTCATCGTTTTCGGGGACCAGCCCCCAATTCAAGCGGTAGCTCTCCTTGTTCTGGTACCCTCCGACGCTGACCACGGCCGGGGCGAGCCCGTCCTCAGCCACAAACCCGAAAGCGGGGGAGTTGTCTCCCGGCACGAACAGGAGCTTGTGGTAGCGTTCAGTGAGCCGCTGTGCCACCAGGCTGATGGGATGAGTTGCGTCAGCCAGGAGGTAGGGCACGGATGCGATCGCTACCGATTGCTCAAGCACGATCAGGTCCACCTGCGGGTGCCTGAACGCGGTGATGAGCCCTTCGATCAGGCTGTGCGCGTTGCTGACGCCGTAGAACATTGACACAAGCCGAGCTCCCGGGGCCACCCCCTGCAGCCGGCCATTAGGATGCTTGTTGCCAACGACCGATCCCATGATTCCGGTCGCATGCTGGTAGATGCCGACGTTGATCGAGACGAACTTGTTCTTTGGGTCCGTCTGCACGGTGAACCCGACGCTTTCACGAATCGGAGTCTTCGGATCGTCCTTGCCAAAAATTCCGACGTCCCCGCGCTTGATGTAGTCGGTCATCGGCTTCTTATCGGCGAAGCTCAGATTGCGGTCTGTGTCGACCCAGACGTCGTTTGAGGCCTCGTCCCAGAGCACGCCGAATAGGCCGTCGTCGCCTTTGGGGTTGCCATTACGGTCGATGTCCTGGTCTATGTATGCCGCGTTCGACTCCCTGTTGAAGCGGCGTTCGCTGAAGAAGCCGATGCGGTAGGTTCCGTCGTGGGGAACCGTGAACGTCTTGCCGCCGAAGGTCACCTTTCCGCCACTGGAGGTGACGATGTCCTGCATGTTGACCCACTGAGGGTTGACGTCCCAGTCGTCCCGAGGGTCAGTGACGTTGAGGTAGTCCGCAACCTTCGGCACTGTCGTGCCGTCCAAGGTGTAAGCGGTCTGGAACTCAGGCAGGAGGAGATCGAAGTTGCCATCCAGCAGCGCGATCGTCACACCGCGGCCATCCCAGGTCGGGTGGTTAGCGAGAAAGTCGGCGGCGTCCAGGTCCTTGATGGGCGAGTAGGGATGGCGAAGAGGGTAGTCGGTCAACTGAGGAGGCCACTCCTCGGGCGCCTGATCGGGTTGTGCCATAGGGAGAACCCCACCCGGTCGAGGCAGGGCCTGCGGGCCCGGTCGGAGTCGGTACGGATAGCTGTCGTCGTAGTCCACGGTTGCGGCTTCATTCTGGTTGAACTCGGCGAGTTCCGTCGCGCGATCAGGTGAGATCCGTACGCGGAGGTACCCCACCTCGTCGTCCCTATATCGCACATCGCCACCGAGGCGCTCCGCTTGTTCAGCGACCGCAGCGGCGGCGCCCGGTTTTGCGACGAGCAACAGCATCACGGTCTTGCGCCCCTGTGCATGAGCGATCGCCAGCGATTGCCGGCTGTCTTTAAAAAGCTTGGGTCGCTGGGTGGTTATTTGGAGGTTGGGTGCCACCGAGACATCCGCCCCGCTGCCGTTCCCGACCATGCCAAGCGATAGGAACAGGGTGCCGACCACGCAGGTTGCGATTCCCTTCAAGTTCATGACTCCTCCTTCCCTCCGAGTCTCAGAGACCAGTTCCCTCCTGCCCGCTGGGAACCCGCACGCAGGGTTCACTCCCACTAGGCAGACTCTCCACCCGGCGCTCGATACACCGCTGGCTCGATATTGAGATTTATCACTCATCACTGATGATCATCCATGCTGACGCTCATAATGAGACCAAGCGACCTACCAGTCAAGACCCGGTCACGGAGCATTGGGTCCTAACGCCTCCAAAGTTGTCCGGGACCTGCGTCAATGCGCCCTGAGCCGGCAGTCGTGCCTGTGGTTGATTCGCTTCTGCGAACTCTGGCTGGAAAACCGGTGGCGGCTGGCCGGCTCAGATCGGCCCGGGTTGGACCGTGGAAGGGGGCAATTCCCGCAGGGGATGACTTGTGAAGGTCGTCTGGCAGTGGGGGCTTGTCGTTTGGATTTGGCTCAGTGTACGCCCTGCGAGTTCTCGAGACCGCAGGGGGCGACGCGGTCGCCATGGGGATGCACTATCGGTACAGGGCGTTCGGGTCATATCGAAGAAGCTTCGCACGTCAAGTTCACGCCAGAACACATAAGGAACCACCTGCAGTAAAACACCTGGTTTGCGAATCCGCATCTTTCCTGTCAGTCCGGCTCCCTTCCTGTTGGCCGCATTCGACTCATTTGCCTAGGCGCCGAAGTACAACTGGGATCTTGTCCACCCCCTCGGAAAAAGGGACATCAGGGGGCCTTCCCCTCTTTCGCGACCTCTTTTGGCCTTGGCTGCAGGAGTTCGTCAAACCAGGCATAGATTCGCTGCCACATATCGCGGATGTTGGCTGGACCCTCAAGGACATGTCCTTCGCCCCAGTAGCGGAGAAACTCGGCCCTCTTGTTTTGGCGGTAGAGGGACATGAAGAACTGCTCCCCCTGCTGCATGGCGACGTAATCCATGTCACCCTGAATGATCATGAGCGGCGTTTCAACCCGATCGACGTAGAAGATCGGGCTGTTGCGAATGTACCGCCCAAAGTCTCTCCACGGGGGATTGCCGAGGCGCTCTTGGCCGCTCTCGGCGAGGAACATGTAGAAGAGGTCCTCTTGAGGGAAGGCGCCGTAGCGCTGTCGGGCATCGAACTGCGCGTACAGGCTCGCGAGGTCGGACAACCCGGCTAGTGCCACTGCAGCCTGGAACCGGGTCGTCTGGGTGACGAGGCCGTAGGTGCTAAAACCGCCGAAGCTCTGGCCCATCAGGCCCAACCGCTTGGGATCGGCAATGCCAAGCTCGATGGCTTTGTCCACGGCGGGAAGAACGCCTTTGGACAGCTCCATGTAGGGGTCGCTCGTCACGCCCTCTTCGCTTAGCGGCATGCTGGGCAGAAGCACAGCGTATCCGTGCGCGGCCAGGAGTTGCAGGTTCAGAGAGATTGCCTCGTTCAGGTTCGCAAGCGAGGTAGGCTTGTCCCCAGCAACTGAACCCGCGTACACCCAGGTCACGAGTGGGCACTTCTCTCCTTCCTGATAACCGATTGGAAGGATGACCCAGGCCTTCAAGTCCTGGCCGTCGAGGCCGCGATACTCGATCTTCCGGGTCTTGCCCTCGGCGATACCGGAGAGAAAGGTATTCGTTTCCACAACCCGAGTCGATCCGGAGTCCCGGCGCGAGAGCCAGAGAAAGCTCCCGTCGCGAGTCGCGGCCGTGAAGACTGCCGTCCCCTTGCCAGTGTCAAGTGATGCAAGGCTGGCACTGGGATGGGGCTTGGCAAAGGGGCTGAGCTTTCCGGAAGGCAGGTCGATCGTGTACAGATCCATCGTCTGATCTTCCTGAACACCCACGATGAGTTGTGACGGGTCCCCCTTTTCAAGCGTCGGTTCCTTGGGCCAGACGATTGAAGCAATCTTCGCTTTGAACTTCTCCGTCAAGTTCCGCGGCGGCGCCGGGCCCGTGTCGATCCGCCAGAGGCCCCCATCTGCGATACCCAAGAAAGAGCCATCCCCACGCGGAAGCAGTAGGGCCGGAGCAGATTTCAAACCAGCCGTGACATTGCGGGGTGTCGTACCAGCTGAAACGAGCCACCAGTCTGATCGGTCCTCCTTCTCAAGTTTCGTGAACGCTTTCGTGGATCTCGCCAGAACGAGCAGTTCCTGCTTTGCTGACCAGACAACCCTCGGCTGGTCGTTCACGGCGGGGGTCGGATCGATCTCATCCCCCGACGCTGCCTCGCAACTCCCGGAAGCCGTGCACACGAGAACGCGCGGCGGTGCCTGCTGCGAATTGGTGAGCGAAGCCACCGCGGCGAAGCGACGGGCGTCGGGCGACCAGGTCAGCGACCCTTCGAACACCTCCCGCACGCCTTCGACGCGAGCGGGAATCGCATCTCTGGTGGTACTCACGAGAAAGACGGCGAAGAGCTTCCCCTCGCGCGGGGGCAGGAGCTTCTTGGGATCGGGCAGCATCTGTTCCGACTGCGCCAGGAAAGCAAGGCGACGTTTGTCTGGCGAGAGGCGAAGGTCGCGGAAGCTCGCCGCCGCGGCCACAACTCGCTGCGAACCTGTAGCCGCGTCGATCCAGAGCAGCTGGCTCTGCGGTCTCTTGCTGACGTCCACCGGCACGCCGCTCTCGAGCACGCTGACGGTCGTTTCATCTCCCTTCCATGCTTTCGGCCACTCCCGCATCGCCTTCTCGCCCGATTCGACCTCGATGGTCATCGAGAGCGGCCGTTCCCCTGCGGGAAGAACCGGGCAGAAGAGCTCGTGGCCGGAGACCCAGACCGGGCCCTTGTCGCCAAGATCCCAAGTGTCCACCCCGCGCTCGGTCAGGGGTTTCAGGCTTCCAGACGACCTTTCCCAGGCCCAGAGCCGCACGTTTCCCCCGCGCGTTGAGAGCATGGCAATCCGGGTCCCATCAGGCGACCAGGACGGCAGCCAGAATCCGGAGTTATCCGACGCGCCCTTGGTCAAGTTCATGGGCGTGCCTCCGCTAGAGGGGACGAGCCAGACGTCCGCGCGGTCGTTTCCCCACAAGAAGTCCCACTTGTGGTAGGTCACCGTCTTAGCGCGCTTGACGACGTATGCGAGCCAATTGCCGTCCGGCGAGAACGAAACATCGCCCACCTCCTCAAGACGGAGCACGTCATCGGGCGTCATGGGTCGCTGCGGTGCGGACGTTTGGGCAAGCGCTGCAGGGAGCGCGACGAGGAGGAAGAGGATGGGGCACTTGAATCGGAGGGTCTTCATGGGGGGGCCTCCAGGGTCATTTTTTCACGGCGAGTGCGCCAATAGCCAGATCTGGATGCCGACTACTTTGGAGAGCGCTCTTGACCTTCAGGCTTGACCCCGGTCTGCAGTGCGATACCAGGTTCGCGATCAAGATCAGCACCCGACCACCACTCATCATGTATGATTACCTCGCACTCCAAAATAGCCGACCATTCACATCCTGTCAACGGTCGGCTAGCATAAAGGTAATCTCAAGTTCGTCTGCCCGTCCACTAAAGGGCTTCGAATGGTAGCTGCGCCGAGCCTCTCTCCATTTCTGAGGTGTTGCCTCTTGTCCCTTTTGAAGGCGCGCGACCCGCGGCCAAGTGCTGAACAGTTCAGAACGTCTGCAGACTCGGCGCCCCAGCCTCAGGAAGCTCAGATTTCTGGGATCACTCGGCGCTGTAGATCCAAGTCTCCAGGTACTCAACGCTTCCTTTGGGGGTTCGCCTGGGCGACCTCCCGTCCGCGGCGTGCGTACTTCTCGGATCGCACCGAGTCACCGAGTCGGTTGTACAGATCCGCGAGCAAGAAATTGGCTAGCGCGAGCTGTGGCGCGAGCGGCTTGCGCTTGATGGCCTTCTCCACGAGCCGAACCGCCTCCTCGAATCGTTCGCCCCGGTCGAGGTATAGCTTCGCAAGAGTCAAGTAGGGCGTTGGTGCGGTCGGGTTCGCATCAATCGCACTCTGCAGGGTCTTCTCCTGATCGGTGGGCCGCCCGAGCTTGGCGTATGCCTCGGCGAGCACGTAGGCCGTCCGCAGGTCCCTTGGGGTAGCCGCAAGCTCATCGCTGTATGCCGCTATCGCCTCTTCCACCCGACCCTGGTGCTCGAGGATCTGTCCACGCCAGAATCGGGCACCGGCAGCCGCGGGGTCGAGCTCGAGGGCGGTTTTGAGCTCCTGCTCGGCGGTGGCGAGGTCACCATGCCGCAACGCGATCGCGCCGAGCTGCACGTGTGCAGGCGCCGAGCGGGGGTTGAGCGCAAGCGCCTTGTGGTACAAAGCGATGGCATCGTCGAAACGCCGTTCCTCCTCCGCAACCGTCGCAAGGAGGAAGTAGATGCGCGGATCCTCCCGCTGGGTGTTCTGGGCAGCTTCGAGCGTGCGCTTGGCTTCTTCGGGCTGGCCGGCCGTGAGCAGCGCCGTCGCAAGGGCTGAGCTCATGAGGGGGTCGCCCGGTCTCCTCCGGACAGCTTCCTCATAGGCCGCCACCGCCTCGGCGGCACGCCCCTGGCGGTGGCACAGCCCGCCGAGCATCGTCCAGGCATCGACGACACCGGCGTCTTTCCCTATCACCTCTCGGATCCGCTGCTCCGCCAAAGGCTCGTCCCCGGCGGCGAGAGCGTCCTGGGCCTGGATGAGCAGGTTGTACAAGGGGAGCTTGCGGAGCGGGTTCGGCAGGTTCTCGCGGCTGCCCTGGCCCAGACCTCCGGCCCCTGCAAGATATCCAAGTGACCTCAGTTTCGCGATCGTCTCGGCGCTGGGGGCTTGACTCGCGGTCTTCGCGTTGCGGCTTAGCGATGCTTCAAGCTCGTCGAGCCGCCGCCTCATCCCTTCGAGGAGCTGGGGCTTGGCTTCCAGTAGGTTCTTCTTCTGCCCGGGGTCCGCCGCGAGGTCGTAGAGCTCGGGCTCGGGCGAGTCGATGAACTGCAGGTGGCGCTCTGCCAGCGAGGTGAGCGGACTCCACCCGAAGTGCAAACGCGGATAGTAGGTCTCGGTGTAAACAGGCCGCTCGCGAAACGTGCCCGCCCCCCCAAGCAGGGACCAGAGGCTCTGCCCCTGGACGTCGCCGGGCAGTCGGATACCTGTGGCGTCTGCCAAAGTCGGGAGAAGGTCCACAAGTGAGACAACCTCGGGCCGGCGGATGCCGCGGGACTGAAGGCTGGGGTGCATCATGATGAATGGCACCCTGACCGTAGTCTGGTAGACCAACAGGCCGTGGTCCGTCTCGCCGTGATCACCAAGCCCCTCGCCATGATCTCCGGCGAAGATAATCATAGTCCGGTCAGCAAGACCGGCAGACTCAAGGAAGGCGCCGACGCGAGCTAACTGGGCGTCGCTGTAGGCGACCTCAGCCAGGTATGGCTCGTTCGGGTACCGCTCCCGGAAAAGTGGCAACGGGTTGTACGGCAGGTGGGGGTCGTACAGGTGGATCCAGACGAAGAAAGGTGAGGTTGACGGCTTCTGGAGCCAGGCGAGAGCATCGTCAACCACCGCCCCGCCGCGGCGTCGCACGTCGCCCATCGAGAGGATCTCGGCGGCCGACGCACCTGTAGGTTCGGTGTAGGTGTCAAACCCACGGTTGAGCCCCCAACGCGCCGACAGGACGAAGGCGCCCACGAAAGCACCGGTGCGATACCCTTTCTCGCGGAACAGCTCCGCCATGGTTGTCAGGTCTGCCGGCACCGCAAAGTCGCCGTTGTCTCTCACCCCGTGATAGACCGGGTAGGTTCCGGTGAAGATCGAAGTGTGCGAGGGCAAGGTCAGCGGAGCCACCGCAACGCACTCCTCAAAGAGCACCCCACGCGTAGCGAGGCCATCGATGAACGGCGTCTCGATTCGTCGGTTGCCGTACGCCCCAAGTCGATCGGCCCTCATAGTGTCGAGGGTGATGATGAGGACGTTGAGGTGGCTGTCGCCCGCCTGCAGGACCGGGCCTCGGGTGCACGATGCGCAACAGATGCTCGCCGCTGCGCCAATGAGGAGGAGCGTCGTCTTTGCGCCAACCAGGTTTCGGGATGCGTCACGAATCACGGTAGCGAAGCATACGCTCTTGGCGGCTCTTTTGTTTCGACGGCACACACAGGACACGCACCACGAGAGGACGCATCCCCTTTTCCAGACGGCCATGCCTCCCAATAATCACCTCGCTCCTCAAACAGGTCGCGGCTCAGCCCGGGCCTGCTGAAAAGCAGGCTTGCCCCGATGAACCCTACTTTTCGTCCTTGCCGTCGTCCGAGTCCTTGTCCTTCTCCTTATCTTGGTCGGCCTTCTCCTTGTGGAGCTTGCCGTAGACGTGCGCGTCGAGGTTGACCAGGGACGATTTGAAGTCCTTGCCCTGGGCAAGCGGACGCAGGTCGGAAAGGCGGAACGTGAGCGTCCTCGCCGCCGAAGTCTTCATCGATGCGAGCGGTGCGCTCGCAAGCTGAGGTGTGAAGTCCCACACCGCGCCGGTGCCATCCTGTCCGTTGTCCGCATTGGTGATCTCCGGGATCCCAAGGTCCGATTCGAGCGTGAGCACCCGTACCTTCACGGGCCCCTCGACGCTGTCCTTCGAGATGTTCTTGAGCCGCGCCAGCACGCTCACGGTGCCCTTGACCCGATCGAAGTCCGGCTTCGACAGCTCGAGCGTCACGGACTTCGAGATGTCCTTCAGGTCAGCGAGATCGGCCGCGCCGTGCTTGACCGCCGTCCCCTCGACCTTCACGGTTGCCGACCACAGCTGGGCGAGTCCGGTGTGGTTGTCGACCCACGTGGGATGGAAGGTACCGTCCGCATCGACCGCGAGGCCGGAGGTGTGACCACCGCTGACGAAGAAGGAGTCGACGCCCACGAACATCGACACGACCGAGGTCGCATCGTCGCTGGACGCACCGGCGGTGAGGTCCCACGGGAGGCTTGGCGGGTAGCTGTTGACGAACTCCGTCACCGGCAGGCTCGCGGAGAACGTCTCGCCCCCGTCGAGCGAGGCGGAGGCGCGGACCCTCCAGCCCAGGTTATCCTTCGCGTCACGGCGGTCGTACCAGGTGACAAGCACGACGCCGTCCTTGTTGACCGCGACCGAGGGCAGGAGGTGGTCAGGACCTCTGCCGCCCTTCTCCGGCGAGCGGTCGTCGTTGATCGTCACCGGCTTCGACCAGGTTTTGGCCTTGTCGGATGAGTACGAGAGGCGGATCTGAATACGGTCGGAGACGATCTCGGGGTAGACCACGTAGATGCGATCCTTGAACGCCTTGCTCCCGGGATCGGCGGCCAACTGGCCGAGCATCCCGCCTTCGGACCGGCTGCGGTCGACCTTCCAGTCCGCGACCTTTTGCGCCTTCTGCCACCGCTCTCCCCCGTCCTTCGTGCTGATGACGTACAGCTCGCCGTTCGGCCCGACCGTCGGTTCCTCCTCGAGGTTCTGCTGGCGGCCCTTCTTCGTGAGCCCGAACATCGCGACGAACGTCCCGTCCGAGAGCACCGCCCCGGTGCCCACGCCCGCGATCTCTGTCCCCTGCGGGTACTCGGCGTGGGCCGGACCCAGGAAGGTCTTACCGCCGTCGAGGGAGCGGAAGAGCTGTAGGGAGGGGCCGCTCCGCGACGCGTTGATATCCTTGACGGAGCCCTGGCCCACGATGTAGATCCGGCCGGCGTACTTCCCGCCCGTCCTGTCCACGTCGATGTACTCCCGATCGATGAACTGGAAGCGCCCCGACTCGGCCCAGGTGCGGCCGCCGTCGGTCGATTTGTAGACGACGGTCTTGGCCTCGTCCTGCGGGGCCGTCGGATCGGGGTCCTTTGGCGTATCAAGCGGCTTGAGGACGAGCGCCACGGTGAAAACGACGTCGCCGCCCGCGTACACGGACGTCGGGTCCCCGTTCACCATCCCCTCCGTGACCTTCAGCGAAGGGGCCCAGCTCTTCCCGCCGTCCTCCGACACGTAGCAGTACTGGTGACACAGCGTGCCGATGTCCCGCGGGTACACCATCGCGCAGGTAATGAGCCGGCCCGGGTGTCCAGGATCGCCCACGGCGAGGTTCTCGTAGTGCGGCACCTCAGCGAACGCCTTGCTGACCTGCACCGTGGGACCCGCGACGATCCGCACTTTCTCGCGGTGGATGGTCTGCCCAACCGCCGGCCGAGCAGTCAGTCCGGCAAGTACACCGATCGACAGCGCCACGAGAACGAACGTCCATGTCTGACGATTTCTCATACCCCCCTCCCTGGTGTCGGTTGCAACGAGCAACGAAGCGAGCTCGAACCACAGGTGCGTCTCCACCTCAGCCTGCACGCTCACCTCTGCGGTGCGGGGCGTTCGGCGCGCAGGTCGTCCCAGCGCTTGTACTGCGCCGCCTTGGCCGGGTCCGGATCCCGCGCACCGCGCAGCCAGTAATCGAACCAGTCCACGTTTCGCGCGTAGACGACCAGGCGGTGAACGGGCTGGTGCTTGATGTGGCCTTCGTCGGGAAAGATCCACATCTCCACCGGACGGTGATGGTCGCGCATCTCCCAGTACTGCTGCAGCGCGATGACGTACTCGGAGTCTGGCGCGTTCATCAGCAACGGCGCCGTGATCCGGCCGGCGTTGAGCGCCGGAGACATCTGCTGCCACTTAGGCAGGTTCGCTTCGTACGGGGGGCCCTCGAGACTCCAGGACTTGAACAGCGTGTTCCAGCTCTCGCTCTTGAGGTAGTAGAACAGCGGGTCGCGGGCGGAGCCGCCATCCGCGATCGCCGCGGCGAAGATGCTCGAGTGGCTGATCGAGTAGTTCGTGATCTCCGAGCCGTGGCTCAGCCCGCAGATCCCGACCTGCCGGCTGTCGATGAGACCGCGCTTGGTGAGCTCGCCCACGATCTGCTCGATGCCGTCGAGGGGTGACTGCCAGTCGAGGATGGTCACCTCGAACGGTTGTTGCTGGTCGAGCGCGATCGGCTCGTACGACGTGTTGTAGATGTCGAGCGCGAGCACGAAGGAGCCGTGTGCTGCGAACACATCGACTGGATACTCGTCACCGACAGCTCCGCGCAGGAACCCGTGCGCGCGATACGTGGTGATGATCAACGGGTACAGCGTGCCCGGGCGGTGGCCCGCGGGATATGTCAGCACGCCGTACATGACATCGCCGTGTTTGTTGGTCCAGACGAGCTTCTCGGTCCGCGTCTTCTCCAGCCGGTTGAATCCGGGGTTCAGATCGGTCAGCACGTCAACGGCGCCGGTGTCGAGGTGGACCAGCGCCACCTCCTGGGGCTTCTGGGCCGACTCGAGCGTGCAGGCGGCCACGGCCGACGCCTTAGCGAAGGAACACGTGTCGAGGTAGCCGGGCACGTTCGTCAGCGACCTGGCAGTGGGTGTCTCGGGGTCGGTGACGAAGACGTTCTGTCCGGTGTGGTCGGTCATCCTCAGGTAGTAGACGTGGCGACCATCGGCTGACCAAGCCAGCTGCCTGATCGGTTCTTCCGTGACGGGAGACAGGCGGACGACCTCCCCACCCTGAGGGGGCACCGCGTAGATCGCGTTGTGCTGGCCCGCTTGCCCCTTGGCCTTCGTGCCCGCGCAGAACGCCTCGCGTGAACCGTCGGGAGAGAGCGCGGCATAGTTGGCGTAGTAGAAGTCAGCGATGCCGCGCGTTAGGGCGTCGGGAACGAACGTCGAACCGGGCGCCGTCGGCTGTGGCCGGGCGACGCCGGTTCGAAGGTCCACGTCATACCCCGTCAGGACCTTCTTGGCACTGAAGTCCGGGCGACCCTCCCACGGGGCGAACTGGTTGATCTTTTCCTGCGTCCACGACGGGTAGCCGAGTGCGAGCAGGTAGCCGTTGCGCAGATCCTCTCGCGCGACTTGCTCCATCTCGGCGGTGGCGTGTTCGACGGCTAGGTACGCGACACCCAGTGCATTCGGGCGCAGATCCACGACCTCGCCCTCGCCGGCGACGAGCGGTTGGTCCGATCCCCCCAGGGTCAGCCGATGAACAGAGACATGACCCTGGTCCTTTCGCGCGTAGCAGAAGGCGTCGCTCTTCTCGGACCATACCGGCGGAAAGGTCATCCAGTCGCCGGAGCGGTCGAATATTGGCTCGCCCCCGTCGGCGACGATGATGCGCTCCTTGCGGGTCGCGACGTCGAGGAGCACCCACCGGTTGGAGTATCCGTTGGTTGTGGGGTCTGCCTGTCGCACCTGATACAGGACGAAATGCCCGTCGGGCGAGATGCTCACGCCGCCCACATCACGCAGCGTGAGGAGGTCCATGGAGGTCACCGGACGGGCGTCGGCCGCCGCGGCAATGCACGCAGCCAGACCGGCGGTAAGAACGCTCATGAGAGCGCCTGAACACGTACTCGATTTCATGGTTCGCCTCCCTGTGCGGTTTCTCCGGCGTCGTTTCACCACCGGTCGGCCTCCGCACCGACCCAACGTTCCCGGATCGTGCCCCAGATCGTCATCAGTTCGTTTTCGAAGCGCCCGGACCCTTTAGGTGCGTTTCGAACCAGGTGATCACCCGGTTCCAGTAGTCCGTCGCGTTCGCGGCGCTCCAGGTACCCTCCCAGTGGTCCTCGCCGGCGTACTTGGCGTACACGACCTCCTTCCCGAGCCGCCGGAGCGCGACGAAGACCTCGTCGGACTGCAGGGTTATGAGGTCGAGGTCGCCCTGCACGATCAGCACCGGGGTCTGGACGCGATCCAGGTACAAGAGCGGAGAGTTCTCGAGGTAGCGATCCCTGACCTCCCAGGGCGTGCCGACCATGCCCCCCTGGCCGGTCTCGGACCAACCGATCCCCCCGGCGCCCCCGGTCTTGTCCATCACGCCGTAGAAGCTAATAAGGTCGGCTGGCCCGGCGCTGTCGACGGCCGCCTTGAAGCGGGTCGTCTGCGCGATCAGGGAGAGGGTGGAGTACCCGCCGTAGCTGTGCCCCATGACGCCGAGTCGCTCGGGGTCGGCGACGCCGAGATCCACGACTCGGTCGACGCCGGGCATGACCGTCTTGAGCAGGTCCTGCATCGGCGTGCCCTTGCGGAGAGGGGTGTCAGGCAACAGGACGGTGTAACCCCGAGTCGCGAGCAGCTGCAGGTTCTCGACGCCAGAGCCCGACAGACCGAAACTGTACACGCTGGTCGAACGGAAAGACCCTCCGTACACGTCCACGACGAGGGGGTACCTTTGGCCTTCCTGGTAGCCGGCGGGCAAGAGCAGCGCTCCGCGGAGCTGTTGGCCATCGAGACCTCGCCAGTCGATGACCCGGCTCTTGCCGAACACCAGATGTTCGATCTGCGGGTTGATGTGCGTTAGCTGTCGCCGGTCGCGGAGATCCGACCCGGCCACCCAGATGTCCTCCGGATGCTGAGCGTCCTGGGTGACGTAAACGAGCGTCTTGCCGTCGCGGCTGACGTCCGCCTGGAAGATCCGGTCGAAGCTGGAGAAGCGAGACTCTTCGAACAGGAGCGTGGCGGCGCCGGTGGACAGATCGAGCTTGTAGAAGCCCATCGCCTTCGTCTGCTCCTGCCGGGTCATTACGATCACGGATCCGCCGTCGGGCGACCAGAGGCGGCCGCCGCCCGCCGGAGCCAGGACCTCGAGGACGACGTGGTCGGGGATGTCGGCGATCTGCTTGAAGGACCCTGCCGCCGGTGACGCCACCCAGAGCTTGCCGAAACCGATCCGCCCGTAGTCCTCGCTGCTCAGGAGAACGATCGACCCACCGTTCGCGTTCCAGAGCGGGGCGCGATGGTTGTCGGAAAACGGCGGGTGCGCGTCGGCGGTGAGGTTTCTGGGTTCGCCGCCGTCCCTGCTCACGACCCAGCAATCACCCTTGTCGGTATCCGTGTACGCCAGCGAACTACTGTCCGGCGCCCAGCTGACGGAGATCCCGTATTCCTGTTTCAGCCTGGGGACCAGCACCCGCGACCGGCGGTCTGCGAACGACAGGACCCTGAGCTCATAGACCGGCTGCTGCGTGTTCTCCTCGATGCCCTTCCAGTTGGTATACGCGAGGTACCGGCCGTCCGGAGAGATCCAGTAGCCGAGCGGCTTGATACCGGTGACGACGTGTTCGATCTTCCCCGTTGCGGCCTCGATGAGGGCGAGATCGCCGGTGTAGCGGTTCATCCACGTCTCGTCCCCGACCCGCCTTTCCGCCGGCTCCCCAGCGGCGCTCTTCACCTCCGCCGCGGGCGAGCTGAACACCGTCACTGTCACCCCTGGAGCCTTGGCTGTCTTCGAAGCGGCCGGAGACGGCGGGCGCATCAAATCCGCCGCCCCTTCCACGGTCACACCCTCGGGGAGCACCTTGGCGAGGACGTAGCGGCTGTCGGGCGTCCACCGGACCACCTGGTAGTTGAAGAACGGCCGCGCGATCGCGTCCGAGAGCTGGCTGATCTTTCCCGTCGCCCGCTCCCAGAGCCAGACGTGAAACGTGCCGCTGCGATCGGAGTAGAACGCCAGGAACTTGCCGTCCGGCGACCACACCGGGCTTGAGCCCGTGCCCTTCCCTCCCGTCAGGTTTCGGGACTCGCCCGACTTCGTGTTCGCGATCCAGACGTCGCACCCGAGGGCTTCGTTGAAGGCGCCGGTGCGCGAGTAGTAGGCGTACCGCTCGTCTTGCGTGCTCTCCAGCTTGCTGTCGTCCTTCACGGTGTAAGCCACCCATTCGCCGTCGGGGGACAGCGCGATGGGCATTCGGTTGGCCAGGGCCAGCGTACCGAGCGCCTCTCCGATCGTCAGGGGCGCCTGGACCGGCTCGCCGGGCGCGGACCCCGACAGCAGAGGTTGCGATGCCAGGACAAAGAACATGCAGGCCACGATTGCGTTTCGGTTCATGGTTCCTCCGGTTTCCTGTCGCCCGCCGGGTCGGCCGGCAGCCGACCCGGGCGGCGAGCCGCAGCGGCGTGCCGCTGGAGAGAGGTGGGTCCGCTCACGATCCTGACGCCGTCTTCGCGCCCTTGACCTTCTCGTCGAAGAACGCGATCACTCGCTTCCAGTAGTCGACCAGGTTCGCCGCCTTGTTGAGGACGTGCTCCTCCTGGCCGTACCGCAGATATATGGCCTCCTTGCCAAGCCTCTGGAGTCCAACCCATACCTGGTCGGAGAACCGGACGATTGACTCGTCGTCCGCTCCGGCCTGGACGATCAGCGGCGTCTTGATGCGGTCAAGGTAGAAGACGGGGGAGTTCTCCACGTAGCGCATTGGCACCTCCCACGGCGGCGCGCCCATGCCGCCGCCGGCACGCTCGAGCCATGGGATCCAGCCGCCGGTACCGGCGTAGCTCATCGAGCCGTAGAACCCGACGAGGTCGCCGAACCCGGCGTTCATCACGGCCGCCTTGAAACGGTTGGTTTGGGTGATGAGCGCGAGCGTCGAATAACCGCCGTTGCTCTGGCCCATCACCGCGAGGCGTTCCGGATCGGTGATCCCGAGTTCGACTAGGCGGTCAACCGCGGGCATCACGGTCTTGAGCAAGTCCCTCGCCGGGGTACCCGTATGGACCGGAATGTCGGGCCACAGCACGGCGTAGCCGCGGGTCGTGAGCATGTGCATGTTGTAGGCGGAGATCCCAACGAGCCCGAATTGATCGACCGCGCGGGACCCGGAGTCGCTCGCATAGACCCATACCACTGTGGGATACCGCTTCCCCTCCTCGTAGCCCGCAGGTAGGACCAGCGCAGCGTGCAAGGGCTCCCCATCAAGGCTCCTGAAGTCGATCAGCCGTCCCTGGCCGAACACGTACTGGTCAAGCTGAGGGTTGATGGTCGTGAGTCGGCGCGGTTCTCGTAGCGCAGCGCCGGCGACCCACAAGTCTGGGCTCTCACCAGCACTCTGAGCGAGGTAGGCCACGGACGTCCCGTCAGCTGAGGTCACCGGACCCTCGAACGAGACGCCGATTCTCTTGTCCTCCTCAGAGATCCTTTCGGTTCGGCCCGTATCCGCATTCATCCTGCAGAAACCGGCCTTTCTTGACGTCTTGTCGCGGGTGCAGATGAAGAACGATCGACGCCCGTCCGACGTCCAGAGCTCATTTCCCGACGCGTTCCCGACGATTTCCCTCACCTCGTACGGCGCCTCCCCGGTCAGGGGTTCAATCGTGGCGGTCGCCAGCGTGCCCTTCCATACCCGGTCGTTGCCGAGGACATAGAGGTGGGCGCTCTCCGCGTCCCAACGCGGTGGTACGAAGTCGGTGCTGATGCAGCCCTCAGTCTTGCCGGAGAACTGGTGCGGCTCTCCGACCTCGGTCGACACCACGAGAAGCTCACCTCCGGTGCCCATCGCCCCCATCACGTCCGCGATGCGCCCGGCAGGCGCATCGCGCGGCGTCGCCGCGGTGTACGCCAGCCACCTCCCGTCCGGGGACCAGCTCATGGCGCCGGGGAAAACCTGGAGGACGCCGAGGACGACGTCCCGGGAGCTTCCCGTCGCGAGGTCGAGTACGACGATGGCATGGCTTGCTCCAACGAAGTTGGCGGGCCCCAGCGCACGGGCATCCATGTACGCGAGCCGGCGGCCGTCCGGCGAAAGTCGAGTGGCCGCTGGGTGCACATGGCGAGCCAGGATTCGCGCCTTTCCGCTCGCGACCTCGATCACGGCGAGGTCGCAGAGGAACTGCTGCGCGAAACCGCCTTGCCCCGCCTTCAGGCTCTCTTCCTTCGGCGGCTCTGGCGGCGAGCGGAAGATGACCAATGTGGATCCCGGCTCCTTGTCCTTGAGCTCCGGGCCGCCCCGGCCCATTGCGGGCTCGAGATCTTCCTCGCTCACGCCTTCCGGCGACGCCTGCACGATCAAGGCCTGACCGTCGGAAGTCCACAGCGGCGTCACATACCCCATCCAAGCGCGCGTAACCGTTTCGCTGGCGCGCCGCATCGTGCCAGCGCCGCGGTCCCACAACCAGACGCGCGAGGCGCCGTCACGGTCCGAGCAGAAAGCCAGAAACCTCCCGTCAGGCGACCACGACGGCGCCCAGTTGTTGCCGTCGGCGCCGGTGAGGTTGCGTGAGGCGCCTCCTCGCGCCGGCGTGAGCCAGACGTTGCACCCCTCGCGCAGGTAGGTTCCACGAGACGCCTTGCGCCCGGAGCACTCCTTCTCGTCGGCGGTCCGCTTCCGCGGATCACACACCACGGAGGCAACCAACTCGCCATCCGGAGAAAACGTGGCCATGACGCCCTGAACCTGGAAGTCGAGGGCCCATACGGCGTCCTTGATGTCCAGTGGGCGAAGCGTGCGTTCGGCATGAACGGACGGTGCAGCGAGCGCCGCCCCGGCAAGGCATATCCACGCGAGCCCGTTCCTCGGAATGCTCATGATTCTCCTCCCTTTAGATACCGGTCGAACCAGGCAATCACGTGGTCGAGGACATCGACCTGATTCGCGCGGCTCCAGGTTCCCTCCCAGTGGTCCTCGCCCTCGTACCTGCGATAGGCGACGCGCTTCCCGAGACGGCGCAGCCCGGTGAAGATCTCGTCGGCCATGTAGACCGGCACCGCGCGGTCCGCGCCCCCATGAACGATCAGCAGCGGCGTCTGGACGCGGTCGAGGTAGAACACCGCGGAGTTCTCCAGGTACCGCTCGCGGACCTCCCATGGGCTCCCGCCCATACGGCCCTGTCCGCTCTCGGCCCACGCGAGGCCGTAGTTTGTGCCGTCGGGCATCAGCGAACCGTACATCCCGATCAGGTCACCGAGCCCCGCGCGCATCACCGCGGCCTTGAAGCGCGACGTCTGCACGATCAGCGCGAGCGTGCTGTAGCCGCCGTAGCTGTGGCCAGTGATTCCGAGGCGCGCCGGGTCTGCAACGCCCAGCTCGACGGCCTTGTCGACGCCGGGCATCACGCTCTTCATGAGGTCCGCCATCGGCGTCCCCAGGCTGAGCTTTGAGTCGGCGAGAAGCACCGCATACCCCCGAGTCGCGTAGAGCTGGAGGTTCTCGACGGCCGCGAGGGCGTATCCGAACCGGTTGAGGTCGTTCGAAATCGAGCTACCGCCGTAGACCTTCACGATGAGCGGGTAGGTCTTGCCGTGGTCGTACCCTGCCGGGTAGACGAGGGCCCCCCGCATGGTCTCACCGTCAACACTGCGCCACTCGATCGTTTCGGCTTTCCCGAGAACCCGGCCGGTAAGCGCCGGGGCGACCTGACTCACCTTTCGCGGTCGCGAGAGATCACCGCCGAGGACGAACAGGTCGGCCGGCTCGAGTGCATCCTCGGCGACGTACACCACCCGCGCCCCGTCCGGCGAGACCGTGGGTTCGGTGCCATACCCGCCGTAGCGCTTGTCCTCCTCGAAGAGCAGGGAGACGGCGCCCGTTTGGAGATCGACCTTCGCAAACCCTACGCGCTTGCTGCTCGGGCAGGTCGTCATGACGACTGCCGAGCGGCCACGGTCCGGGGAGAAGAGCCTCCCCTGTCGCGGGGCTAGGGTCTCCAGCTCGTGGTCGGGAAGCGTCGCGAACGCCGCCGCCCCCGAGGCGTCCGCCGCGGCGCGCCACACGACGCCCTTGCGAATGAAGAAGACGTGCCCCGCGCCCGGGTCCCACACCGGTCGGTCGATTTCGGTCAGCCCCAGCGGATCGACCGCCGGGTTGTTGGCAACGCGACTGGCGGCGCCCCCAGCACGGGGAACGACGAAGAGCTCATCGGTGGCGAGCGGGCCGGCCGTGCGGTAGGAGATCATCTTGCCGGTCGGCGACCAACTGAACGTGGTGCCGAACAGGTCGAGCCGTACGTCCGATGCGCACGTCTGCGTCCTGCCCGTCGCGAGATCCTGCGCGACGATGTTGAAGAGGTACTGCCCGGTCCCGGGCTTCTCGGCGCGGTCAAGTACGCTGTACCCAAGCATCGTGCCATCGGGCGAAAGGATGTAGGTCCCGAGTCGAACCTTGCTCACCACCCTTCGCGCGCTCCCGGTCTCGGCGTCGATCAGGGCGAGGTCCCGGCGCCAGATGTCGAGGCTCACCTGATCCGTGGCCGGCGCGGAGCCTGTGGCCGACGGATCGGACTCGAAGACCTTCGCCGTCACGCCGCTCGCCGCGCTCAGCGTCGGCACCTTTCCGTTGACGAGCGCCGCGTACCCTTCCCGGCCGAGTTCCTCCGGAAAGAGCGTCACCAGAACCGACCGCGAGTCGCGAGTCCACTGAAGCCCTGCGTAGCCCTCCCGCACATCGGCATCACCTAGCTGGCGGAGGGCGTCCACGGTGCGGTCCCAGACCCACAACCGCGCCGGTCCGACCGTCTTCCCGCCGCTGGCGCGATCAGAGAGGAACGCCAAACGCCGGCCGTCGGGCGACCAGCTCGGCGCCCAGTTGTCCCCGACCCCGCCCGTGAGGTTGCGACGGGTGCCGGCCTCGAGATCGCTGATCCAAATGTCGCCCGCGATCCCGTACCACGCCAGCCCCGTGCGGTCGAGTTGCTCGTTGTCAATCGTCTTCCGCCGCCGAGCGTTGTCCGTGACAACGTAGGCAAGTAATCGGTTGTCCGGTGAGAACGCAGGCGGCGAGTACGGGGCTATGGTCGGCGCGTCGAGGAGGTCCTCCACTGCCAACGGCACTAAGGGCGCGGGGGGCGGCGCGGCGGGCGCTGCTGCGGCCACACCGCCCGCCACGAGGATGAGGCAGCCGAGGATCCAGAGAGCACGGAGCGCGGGACGAGGACTCATGACGGTGCGCCTCCCTTCATCGGATCACCGAAGCCCGTGGTCACGGGTTGGCTTTCTGCGCCTGGCCCGCCAGGTTTTCCTGCAGGAACGCGAGGCGGCGGTTCCAGAAGTCGATTGTGTTGGCGTACCCGAGGACGACGTGGCCTTCACCGGCGTACATCACGTATTCGACCTTCTTCCCCAGCCGGCGCAGCGCCACGAACGTGGTGTCCGGCCACCACAGCGGTAGCGAGTCCATCGCGCCGTGCTCCATGAGAAGCGGGGTCTCGATCCTGTCGAAGAAGAAGATCGGCGAGTTGTCGTGGTAGCGGGCCGGGTATTGCCAGGGGGTGCCGCCCATCCCGCCCTGTCCCTCCTCGTAGTACCCCGTGCCGTCGGTACCGTCGTTGTTCATGTACACGTACCCGCCTAGGATGTCGCTATTGACCACCGCGGAGATAACCGCGGCCTTGAACCTCGTGGTCTGGACGAGCAGGGCGAGGACGGAGTACGAGCCGTAGCTCTGCCCCATCACCGCGAGACGGTCGGGGTCGGCGATCCCCAACTCGATCACCTTGTTGATTCCGGGGAGCACCGTGTCCGCGAGGCCCCGCAGCGACGCCCCGACGGCGAGCGGCGCGTCGGGCGAGAAGACCGCATAGCCGCGGGTCGCAAGTACCTGCATGTTGAACGTGGCGGAAGAACCCCACAGGCCGAACCTGTCGAGATCGTTCGACCCGAGTCCACCGCCGTAGACGAAGGAGACAAGCGGGTAGCGGGTGCCCTCCCTGTACCCGGCCGGCAGAAGGAGCGTGCCCCGCAGCTTCCGCCCATCCACGCTCGACCACTCGAGGAGCCGCGCCTGCCCCATCTCGTACTGGTCGAAGACGGGTGCGACGTGGGTGACCCTGCGAACTTCATGGAAGTCCGCTGTCGCGATCCAGAAGTCCGGCGGGTGGGCCCCGTCCTCCTCCTCCCAGACGACCTGCCGCCCGTCATCCGGAACGTCGAAGCTCGAGCTCCACCCGTAGTGCTTGCTCTCCTCGAGGAGCTTCGCCACGCTTCCGGTACCCAGTTCGATCCGGTAGAAACCCGCCTTCTTGCTCTCATCATCGCGGGTCGTGACCACCATCGAGCGCCCACCGTCCGGGGACCAGAAACGGCCTCCACTGGCCGGCCCGACGATTTCCGCGACTCCGCGGCCGGGGACCCTTGCGACCTCCGTCGTCGTTCCAGCCGTGAGATCGGTCTTCCAGACGGAGGAGCCGCCGACGAAATAGAGGGTCTTCCCCCCGGCATCCCAAAGGGGCGAACCGAACTCGTCGGCGAAGCTGGGGTGTTTGCCTTGAGAGCACGAGCGTGGCTCGCCTCCGGTCACCGGGACAAGGAAGCACCCTCCCTCGGCGCGCTGGCCCCCCGTCAGGTATGCGATGGTTCGGCCGTCCGGTGACCAGCTGACGCTGATCCCGAAGTCTTGCCTGATGCGCGGGACGAGAACCCGCGTCTGGCCGTCCTCGGTGCCGTAGACTCTCAGGTCGTAGACTGGCTGCTGCGAATTGGCCTCCCAACCCAACAGCGTGGTGATGCCGATATGTTTGCCGTCAGGTGAGACCGAGAACCAGCGTGGCTTGGCTCCGCGCACGATCCTAGTGAGCTCACCGGTCACAACATCGACGAGGGCGAGGTCGCCGAGGGCGCTGTTCGTCAACGCCCCGCCGGTGATCTCGACGTCGCTAGAGGGGTTCGTTTCCTTCGCAGCCTTCTTCGTTGCTGAGTCGAGCACGAAGACGGACGGCTTGCTCCAGTCCTTGATCGTGACGCGAGGACCGACGGTGGGAAGCAGCGCCGCGGCATCCACAAGCGTCATCCCTTCTGGGAGCACCTTGCAGAGGACCTTTCGGCTGTCGGGGGTCCACCGCACGAGTTCGAACCAGAAGTGCGGCCGGGCGATAACGGCGGAAACCTGGCGTAACCGGCCCGTCGCTTGCTCCCAGACCCAGACGCTCATCTGTCCGCTCCGATCCGAGTAGAAGGCGAGCTTCTTCCCGTCGGGAGACCACACCCCTCCCCAGCTCATGGCTCCTTGAGCGTTGAGGTCGATGGTCTCACCCGTGGTCGTACTGGTGACCCACAACTCCGCCTTGCCACCGCCCCAGGTCATCGGGACGCCCGTCAGGGTGAAGTCGTGCCCTCCCTCCTCGATCGGGGGATGCGCCTTGGGGTCCTCCGCGGTGTACGCAAGCCACCTGCCGTCCGGCGAGAGATCCACGGGCACGGGGGTAAGCGAGCGCGCGGCCGCTGCCTCCTCAATGGGCACCGGCGCCAGTTTCAGCTGGGCGGACACGCCGAGCGCCATCAGACTGGCAACAACAATACTGGCCGTGTTCAGGATCGGGAACCTCCTCATCGTCGTCTCCTCTCGAGTGGGCGGCCGCGTGGGCCAAGCCCTCGCTGTCCTGCCTCCCCGTCTCAATGCGGCTTCGATCCCCCCAACACTTTCGCCTCGACCGAGATCAGGTTGTCCAGGCGGGAGCGGACATCGAGCTTGAATGCTGCAAGGTCGTTCAGGTGGAACCGCAATCGTTTTGGCCGACTCGTCTCGCCGGGCGCCAACCTTCCTTCCTTCAGGAGGGGCGTGAAATCCCAGACCGCGCCCCCGCCGCCCAGACCGTTGTCCGATCCCAGCACCTCCGGCACGGCACTCCCGGACCTGAGCGCGATCACACGGACCACGAGCGGGGCCGTGACCGGCTTGTCCGACGTGTTAGTGAGTGCCGCGTCGAGGGCTACGGTGCGCTTCGCAGGGTCGTAGTCGGTGTCGGTGAACTCGACCGCGATACTCTGGGTCACGTCCGCGAGCGCAGCGAACTCCGGCGAGCCGTTGACCGTCGCTTTCCCTTCCACCCGCACGGCCGAGGTCCACACCTGAGGGATCCCGGTGCGGTTGTCCACCCAGACGGGGTGGAAGCCACCGTCCGACGTCGCGGCCATCCCCGTCGTGTCTGCCGCCGCGAGGAAGTCGATCCACTGCGGCCCGATCTCCATCGTGATGTTGCCGCCGCGCGCTCGCGGTCGATGGTGTCCGCCCCCCTGTGTGTAGGCCATGATGGGCAGATAGCCCCCGACGGGGGACTTCTGGGCCTGCTCCGAAACCGGGACACTGGGTGTGAAGGTCTCGCCGCCATCCAGCGACGAGGAGAATCGGAGGCGCCACCCCGAGATGTTGTCGGCGCTCTCGCGCCGGTCGGACCAGGCAACACCGACCACGCCAGCGTTGTTGACCGCGACCGACGGCAGCAGGTGGTCGCTCTGGCGTTCGCGGTCCGAGGGGGACTGGTCGTCGTTGACCACGGCGGGTTTCGACCATGTCTCGCCCTTGTCGGCGGAGTAGGCGAAAAGCACCTCGCACCGCCCCGAGCGCCGGTCCGCCCAGGTCACGTACAGCCGGTCGCGGAACGGGCCGTCGCCGGCGTCGACCGCGAGTACCGGCAACCCCGGGCTCCAGCCCACGCAACCGTGCCACTCGTTGACCACGACGGCCTTGGAGAAGTGGTCGCCGCCGTCGCTCGAGCGGACCACTTTCAGCGTCCCGTCGGCCTTCTCGAAGTCTTTGTTGCCGAGATTCTTGCGGTCAGACCACTCATAGAAGGAAGCAGAATACGTGCCGTCCGAGAGCACAACACCATTCCCCGTCCCGAACGCCATGTGCTCGCCGTCGGGGAGGAGCTTCCTCGGGGCGGAGAACGTCGCGCCGCCGTCGGTCGATCGAAGGAACGTGAAGACGATGCGCTCATCCCCGTCGACGGTCGCATCGCGCACGGCATTGCCGTGCAGGTACACGGCGCCTCGCCGCGGGCCCGAGGTGCGGTCCACCGCCAAGTACTCGCGGTCGATGAACGGCAGCACCACCGGCTTCGACCATGTCGTCCCCGAGTCGGCCGACTGGTAGACCAGCATCTCGGGGTCGGCCGCGGATTCGTAGTGGAGTGGCAGCGCCGAGAGGTAGGCGGCGCCCCCGAGTCCAAAGGTGCAATCCGGGTCGCCGACGAACGCCGTGCGGTCCACCTCCAGCGTCGGCGCCCAGCTCCTCCCGCCGTCTCTCGACGCGTACGCGACGACGTGCCGCGACGCATCGCGAGAGTCGAAGATCATCGCACACGCCAGCAGTGCACCCGGGTCCGCCGGGCTGGCCGCGACGACCAGCTCGTGGTGCAGTCTCGTCCGGTTGGCGGCGCTCACCTGGACGTTAGGGCCGACCACGATCTGCGGCCCGGGCGTCCCGGCTCGTACTACAGTTGCCGTCGCGACGCACAGAAGCAATGCGGCCTTTCGTTCTGGCACGTCGCACCTCCAGCCCGAGGACAAAAGCCGGGCAGCCTGGCGGCTGCCCGGCCGGTCAGCGTGCGGTGCAGGGTTCCGCCCTGCCCCCTTGCGGTTAGAAGGCCAAGCGAAGTCCGATCTTGAACTGGCGAGGCGGTACGAGCGAATAAGGCTTCCCAAAGGCCGAAACCGAATGGCCTTCCTTCCCGGACTGCAAGGAGTAGATCGCGCCGGTGTCGGTCTGGATGTTGGTGTTGGGATCGATGGCCGCGTTCAGAACGTTGGTTACGTCGACCGAGGCTGTGAGGATCGTGCCGCTGAGCTTGAAGTCCTGGGCAAGTCTGAGGTTGAGCAACGCGTGGGCCGCCTCTCTATGTGCGTCCTTGGGCTCGAGCAGCATCTGGGTGTAGTAAGGGTCATTGCACCCCGAATCAGGAATCTCGTAGCAGTATGTAGTGGCGCCCCAGGGCCGCCCCCCGAACCAACGCAGATCGGCGGAGGCGGTCAGGTTGAAGGGGAAGACGTAGCTTCCCCGAATCTTGAAGTTCCAGGGACGCTCCTGGCTGACTGAGCCGTTGGTGTAGAACGAGTTGTTGTAGTAGTTGGGATCGGCGTCGACGCCGTTGCTGCATAGGCTCAGGATTGCGCACTCGTTGTTGTTCTTTGTCCCGACGCTGCGCTCGATGGTCAACGAGGAGTCGATCGACAGCCGGTCGGTCGGGCGACCGCGCAACTCGATGATAAACATGTTCGTCTTCTCGTAGTTGAAGTCACGGTTCCCCAGGGCGAAGGCGCGCGGCCCACCCCCGGTCACCTGGTAGAACGTGAACGTCTGGTGTGTGACAGGGGATGTGTACGTGATGGGTGCGTAGGTGTTGGGGTCGGCGTATTGGGTCAACACGATGTAGTCGGTGGTCTTGCGGTAGATGTAGTTCGCCGACAGCGCCCAATTGTGGCCAAGCTCCTGGTCGAAACCCGCGTTGATGATGTCGGTGTGCGGGCCCTTTGTCCCGTTTTCCACCGGAAGTGACTGGCTATTGAATACGGACGTGAGGTTCCCGGGCTGGACGACCAAGTCTCTAAGCGCTTGCCAGTTGGTGGGGTCGAGCGTCTGGCTGGTGGTGAGGCCGTAGTAGGAGATAGGCTCTGTGCCGGTGCCCGCGTAGGTTCCGGGGCCGTAGGTCGGCACCTTGTCGAAATACCGACCCACGGAGAGACGCCCGATGCTCTTTCCGTTTCCACCGAAGTCCTGCACGAGGCCCAACCGCGGCGCAAACTGATCGAAGTCGAGCAGCGTCTTGTTGGTATTAAGATCGTAACTTCGGGGTTTGTCGTATCGAAGACCAACTGAGACCGTGGTGTTGCCGAAGCGGGCACGGTCCTGAAGGTACCCACCGGTCCGCTTGAGGCCAGTGCCCTGGTGGACGTTGTAGCCGACGATGCCCTGAAGGTAGTTCGTCGTCGCGCTGATCGGGATGATGTACAGCATCAAGTTGCCGGACGAAATGAAGTCCGTTCTCTGCCACGCGTCCTCGTATTCCACGCCTCCCTTGATCTCGTGGCTACCCCCGAGAAAGTCATCCGCAAAGTGGGTTACCGCGGCCCGTGTCTCCTGGCGGCCGTTGGACTGCTCTCTCAGGAACCCCGTTGAGTTGTAGTTCAGCCCGGTGCGTACGTCGTACACGTTCGGGACGTCCAGTGGAGCGTTCGGGACGCGATGGTTCCACCCAGTGACCGACGCGAACCGCACGTCGGAAAGGGTGTTGTCTCCCCACTGCCCAACCCAGGCCAGGGAACCCGTCGTGGTGTGCTGCTGGCGGTAGTAGCCAACCTCCGGTCCGGTTTGTTCCTGCAGACCGAGATCTTTGTCAAGGATGGGCTCCCAGTTGAGCGAACCCGTGAACGTCTGGCTCTGGGTGGCAAGGAAATCAAGACGGAACTGATACTGCTTCCTGTCCAGGCTGTCGTACAGCTCGGTCCCCGGTGCCGCTTGAGCCGAATCACGATACCCGGCAGCCGCGAAGAATGTCAGCTTGTCGCGAACGATCGGCCCGCCCAGGGTGGCGCTGTACTCGGCATCGCGCTTGATCTTGCCCTGCTGGAGGTCAAGGATTCCCCCCGAGTTGTCGCCGGTCAGGCTGTGGTTGGTGAAGTAAGTGGCAAGCGTACCTTTGAACACGTTCGAGCCGGCCTTCGTGATGATGTTCACGGTTGCACCGCTGTAGTTCGAGTACTCGGCCGAGCCCCCTGGCCCGACGATCTGGATCTCCTGGATCGTGTCCATGTTCGGGTTCACCCAGGAGTTCCCAAACTCAAGGTTGGACACGCTCACGCCGTTGAAAAGGTAGGAGTTGGTGGCCGCGCCGTAGCCGAACCTGTCGTAGCCGTCCACGTTGCCGCCAGCACCGAAGGCCATCCGGTTGTCGATCCCCGCAGTTGAGTCGACGATGTCCATGAAGCTTCGCGTTGTTGGCAGCTTCTCGAGCTGTAGAGCGGACAGGTTCGCCCCGTAGCTCGGTGTTGACTCGTCGAACAGGGGTGCCTGAGCCTGCACGGCAACGGCCTCGCTGACCCGGGACACACTGAGGGTTACATCGACCGTTTGCGTCTTCCCGACCGAGACTTCGACGCGGTACTCCTTGCTCTCAAGCCCTGGCGCGCCGACGAGCAGCTTGTACGTGCCGGGGTTGACGTTGGGGAAGCGAAAGGCACCCGTGGGCCCCGTCTTGTACGTGATGGTCTCCTGGATCAGACCCTGGCCGCTGAGGGTCACCGCGGCGTTGGGCACTGTCCTGCCATCCTCGCTCTTGACGGTGCCTTCGATCTGGCCTTGCGTCTGGACGTCCGCCCACAAAGGGCCGGCCGCGAGCACCATCGCGGCCACAACGAGAGTTAAGAGTTGCTTCCGAGCCATTCCTCCTCCTCTCGAGTGGCGCCGGGGAAGCGTCCGGGATTGGATACCCCCAGGGACCACTCATCAGGTATGATTACTCAGGAGTAAAAATACGGTTTCAGTCCTGTGGTTGTCAAGGGGATGCGTATGACAGATCCAGTCTCAAGACGAACCGGTGATACAGGGATAGAGAACACGCCCGCAATCTGCGCCGGCTGCTGCCGATCTGGCGCGGATCTCTGGAGTCTTACCAACAGCGTAGTTTCACCTCTTCATATCGGCCGGGAAGGTGATAGACGAAGTGAGGGCGCCGGAGCAGAGGCGAGGTACGATGGTCACCTTCTGACGGGAACGAGGGACTGTCGCGACTGATCCCCTGGTAACTCGTGGCCGTCAGAGAAACGGATTCGGAGGCAAGAACATGGAAGACGGCAACGGAGAAGTGCCTAAGCCGCCCGCTCAGTCCTATCACCGGCGCCCCAGGCGCGACCCACAGAGCGCTACGCCTCGGGTCACGACGCCGCGAAGCGTGTCTCTTGTACTCGAACGCCTCGACGGTGCCGCGGATGGCATCGGGTCGGGGACTCTTCAACTCTGCCTGCGGGACCATGGCATCGCGGTGAGCCAGCCCACGGTCGGACGCATCCTCCGGGAGCTGGACCATGAGGAGCTCACCGTGAGGGTCAGCAATCGGGGGCGGGTGCTCACTGAAAAGGGACGTCGCCGGCTCGAGTTGCTCCGGTACGAGAACGCGCGCCACCAGTGGGCCGAGGAGTTGATAAAACACGTGGAGCCCTCGAGTCGCGCCGACTTCCTCCCTCTCCTAGAGGCGCTTGGCTCCATCGAGGGCGAGATTGCGCGACTCGCCGCTGAACGGGCCACCGACGAACAGATCAAGGAGATGCACACGGTCGTTGAGGAACAGCGCCAGAACCTAGAGCACCCCATGCGTGGCGCCCAGCAAGGGACGGACCTCCACCACCTCCTCGGCAACGCATGCGGCAATCGCTTCCTGCAACTCACGAAAAGGATGCTCTGGGACGTGAATCACGCTCTCCTGGATCTCTGGTATGAAGCAAACATCATCACCGAGACCTCTTCATACCCCGCTCACCTCCACCTCGCTCAGGCCGTGGCGGCGCACAACCCCCGTGCGGCCCAGCGAGCCATGCGCGACCACTTTGCCGTCTTCGGGCGAGCCGTGGAGAAGTACCTGCAGCAAGTTCCGGCAGGAGGCGAGGCAGCGGCGATGACGCCATCACTCAGACCTCAGCGATCGGATGGCTCACGCAGGTCGTCGTAGCCGCGAGCATGCGGGAGGAGTGTCCCTTCCCCCCACGATACCTGGGCCCCTCCCAGACAGAGTTTGTGATCCAGTGGGGGTGCGCCCGCACGAGTCTTCTCGAACGCGGGGATGCGCGGTCTTGACCGTGCGCGTGTCACAAAGGCGAACCCCGCACCACCACCGCATGGTGTTCTCACCCCGCTATTCGGGCGGGCGCCGGAATCGCTTATGCTGACACCTCAGCGCACAGCTTTGCTGGGAATCACTGTGCTCCGCACTTCGAGTGCTCGTTCCCGGCAACGGCTCATCCCCGGGGCGGGTCATACCTGAGCCGAGACCCGAGAACTGGTCCAAGTGAAAGCTGAGTCCGAGATGGAGGTCTTGGGGTGTGTCGCAAGAGGGAGAGCATGGATGTCGCGGGGATGCGTGGCGAGTCAATTCGCGTTACTGGTGGACTAGCAGCGAGATGGCGGAGGTGCCAAGGTCGCATATTCCGAAGTTGCGAGCCCCCGCAACCATTTACGTCTAACGGCGTCAACAGCTTACCGTTGGCGCCGTTGTTTTTCGTGTGATTGCGGGCACCATGCGGGTGCGCGCGAGCCCCTTTTCGCACCGGGCGCATTATCGAGGACCTCGCGAATGCGCTCGTACTTCAACTCCAACTCTCAACCCGGAGTCGTTCAACGGGCCGGGCCTCAAGCCATGGCTGGTCCTGGTTTCAGGTCTTGGGTCACTAACGACTCGTGAACTCAGGGTTCGCGAGAACTAATCGGGTGAGTGAGGGGCACTGTTATGTCGACGATAAGCCCGCCGCCGTCCCGATTGGAAGCGGTCACACTGCCGCCCTGGGTCTCCACGGCCCGCCGGGCGATAGCGAGGCCGAGGCCGAAGCCTGGTCCGTGCGTCCCGGCCACACCTCGGTAGAAGGGCCGGAAGATCGCCTCGATTTCCTCCGGCGCAACACCTGGCCCACGGTCCGCGATACGCACGACGAACCAACCACTGCCCTCCTCACCGGCTGTCACCTCGACGGCGGTTCCGGGCTGGGTGAACCTGACCGCGTTGCGCACCACGTTCTCGACCGCCCTGTGCAACAGTTCGGCGTCCATGCAGGCGACCGCCTCGCCCTTCCCTTCGAAGACCACGGATCGCCCGTTCGTTTCCGCCTCGAACGCCGCGTCCTCGGCGACTGTGGCGACGAGGTCCACGAGGTCGCAGCTCTCGCGGCGCCCGGATCCGCCGCGATCGGCGCCCGCGTCGAGGCGCGACAGCGTCAACAGCTGCCCGACCAGCTCATCCACGCGCTCGGCCTCACGCTCGATCCGTTCGAATGCCTCGTCGAGCCCCTCGGGTTGCTGGCGCGCGAGCCCGATGGCGGCCTGGAGCCGGGCGAGCGGCGAGCGCAGCTCGTGCGACACCTCGTGGAGCAGGTTCCGCTGCGAGTCGATGAGTGCCTGGAGCCGCTGGGCCATCCGGTCGAAGTCGCGTCCGAGATCCGCGACCTCGTCTCGCCGGTTCCCGATCAGCGGGCCCACGCGGGTCGCAAGGGCGCCGCTCGACAGCGCCGTGAAGGCACCGCGCAGGTACCGAATGGGCCTCGCGACGTACCAGGCGAGGAGCGTCCCGAACACGAGGCTCGCGACGAGGCCCGCTGCCAGGGGCAGCCACGGCGGTGGAGGCCCTCCCGGAGTGAGGACCCGCCAGGGCCAGGGCGCGGACGCAACCGGGACGTAGACGAGGTACGTCGCGCCGTCACCCGCCCGGACGAGCCGGACGGCTTCGGACTCCAGACCGGCCGCCGCAAGTGCCCGCGCCCGCTCGAGCACGGCTGGGCTCACAGGTCTGCCGAGTAAGTCTCGGCCGGTACCATCCACGATCAGCACGGACGCGCCGCCGCGCTGGCGGAGACTTTCAAGGAAGTCGCGCGTTGCCTGGATGCCGCCGTGTCCTAGCGTCGCCGACGCGGCATCGACCTGAAGAGCGGCGTGCGGTCCCTTCTCCAGCTGGCGGTCCCAGCCGCGGTACGCCAGCTCGTACAGCCAGAGCGTCGCCGTCACGCCGAGGAGGGCGAGGAGGAGAGCGGCCCAGTACGAGAGAAGGAACTTCCAGAACAGCCGCCCCATCGTGTCACTCCCTCACGTACTGGTAGCCCAGGCCACGCACCGTCTGGATGCAGGAACGACCGTCCGCGAGCGTGCCCAGCTTGCGGCGCAGGCTCGAGACGTGGACGTCGATGCTGCGATCGAAACGAGCGAGCGGGCGACCGAGCCCCTGCTCCGAGAGCTCGCGCTTGCTCACCATCGTACCGGCGCTGCGGGCCAG
>Ga0182021_10001002_pt1 | contig 32227 bp, 22 predicted proteins | sample 612E3MmetaG_FD_120493 | JGI IMG/M metagenome (GOLD analysis project Ga0182021, IMG submission 120493) | Permafrost microbial communities from Stordalen Mire, Sweden - 612E3M metaG (Illumina Assembly) | ecosystem: Environmental > Terrestrial > Soil > Wetlands > Permafrost | place: Sweden... | reverse complement strand
CTATCGTTGGCGAAAAACCGATACGTGCCCTCAAGAGCAGCGCTCGATCCAGCTCGCTCAGGGAGGCTTGCGCCAGGCGAACGTTCCGCTGCCTCCGCCATCCTGGTGAGCCATGACGGGTGATGCTTTGGCGATGCATGACACCCCCACGACCACGCCATGGACACGCTGCGCATATGACCACCGTCTTCGCGCGCAGGTGGTTAGGACCGGCACCAGATGCCTGCTCAAGCACATCACGATTCCGCGCTCCACTGTTTCCACCTGGCGACGACGTGGTCAGCGCCCGGTCGTCACCATCAACCTGATGGAGCAGGACCGCCAGGAGCTGATCGACTGCATCGCGAAGCTCGAACGGCAAGAGCGCCTCCTTGCGGCCGTTGTCCGGATTCTTCTGGCGATGCTCCGAGCTTCCGGCTTCAGCCTCGCTGGCGAGCGGCTGCCCGAAGGCGCCGCCAAGACCGGGATCCTGCGCGCCATCACAAGTGCAAGACCATTCCTCCCGCTCGCCGTGATCTTGCGGATCGTCCACCTCGAACCCGGGCGATACCACGCATGAAACAGCCGCGCCTCCGTCCTGGCCTGCGGTTTTGACGACCGGTCCTCCAGCCCGAGAACCAGCCCGAGTCAACTCACACCCACCGAGGTGGCCGCCGTCAAAGAGATGGTGTTGGCTTCCGAGTACAGGCACATGCCGCTGGGAGATGTTCTTTGGGACCGGCGCCAAAGTGCCCGAGGAACTGGCGCTGGCGAAGGGCGATGCGCGGGCCGTGCGCATGGCCGACAATCGTGCGATGTCTTGCGAGCGCTGTCTGTGCCAGCGAGCCAGCCTTCCGGAAGGGCCAATTTCTCGCTGATTTCCATGCCGTCTCTGTTGCGAACAGAAAGTCAATGATGTCTCCGCACACAGCACGGCTAGGGCGTGATGGCGGACGACGTCGCCGCTGGCGCGTGGGGCGCGGTGTTGTTGCTGGGCGCACGCGCTGCCGGCTGGCTGTGAAGATCATCCCACGGAACCCGGCGTATCGATGCCCGGTACCCGCTTGGCCGCCTGCCAAAGTCGCTCCAGCTCCTCGGGTGTCGCCGATGCGACTGTGCGGCCCTCGCCCCGCAGCGTCTCTTCCATGTGGCCAAAGCGACGGGCGAATCGGTCGGTGGCTTCGCGCAGGGCATTTTCCGCGTCCAGCCCCAGCTTGCGCGCCAGATTGCTCAAAGCAAACAACGTGTCGCCCAGCTCGTGCATCATCTGGCCGCGATCGCCAGCCTGGCAGGCATGGTCCAACTCGGCCAGCTCCTCGTTGACCTTCTCTCGCACGCCAGCCGCATCCGGCCAGTCAAAGCCCACCGCGCCTGCCTTCTCGCCGGCGCGCGTGGCGCGCACCAGGGCCGGTGCGCTGCGCGGAATTCCGTCGAGCGCGCCCTGACGTCCCTTCTTCGCCTTCTCGACCGCCTTGAGCTTGGCCCAGTTGACCAGCACAGCTTCCGACGTCTTGGCCTGCGCTTCACCGAACACGTGGGGATGGCGGCGCATCAGCTTGGCCACGATCCCGCGGACGACATCGTCGATCCCGAACGCACCCTCGGTGTGGCGTAGCTCGGCTTGAAAAACAATCTGCAGCAGCAGGTCGCCCAGTTCCTCGGCGTGGTCGCGCACATCGCCCGATTGCAGCGCGTCCACCACCTCGTAGGTCTCCTCAACCAAGTAAGGCAGCAGCGATTCCAGAGTTTGCTCGCGATCCCATGGGCAGCCGGTGGGAGCAAGCAGGCGTTGCATCAGGCCGACCAGATCAGGCAGATTGCGGCCCGTCTGCTTGTCAGGCAGCGGACTGAGGTCGATCTGGGGCGGCGGCGTTTCCGGGCTCACGAATTGTAGTAGCGATCACGTCGATGCGGGAGCAGCAGCGGGATGGAAAGTGATCGAACGGGTATCCAGCAAGGGGTGCTCGTTGCTGTCCGTTGCGAACATGCGTTGTCCCAAACCCGTCACAGAGTCAGATTCCTGTCCGACCCATTGGGTTCTTCTTGCCAATCGAATCGTCGAATCCACAGAGGCTTCTGAACCCGGGTAGCGAACCGGAAGCAAGGCGACCATTTCGCCCCCGTTGGTGAGGGTCAAACTCGCCGGGATCCAAACCAGGTCACGCAAGTCAGCCGGTTTTTCGATCCGGAGAGACGACACGTTGGAAAACGGAATCCAGTAGTACTTGCCGTTCACGATCGCTTCTAGGACAGGCCCTATGCGAGGATCGGCGTCCGCCAGCCACTGGAATTCGACGCCATCAATCGTCCCGGGGTTCGAGGGAGCCGCCTCGAAAGCCGAGGCGCGAAGCTCAGCAGCCGCTTGCTGTTTCCCCAAGACCATCATCTTGAGCGATTGCAGCAAGAGCGCCATCCACTGCCCTGGCTCCCCAAGCAACAACGGCGTCCGTTGTCCTTGAAAAACCGAAGCGCGAACCTCCTCGCATTCTATTGCGGTTTGGTAAGTCTGGACCATAGGGGCAATCGTCGGCGCCATTTCTTTCAGGATCGCCAATTGACTCAAAGCCCGTGACCATTGCCCAAGCACTGCCAGCACCTGGAAAAGGAGTACATGGTGCTTGGGGTCCGAGAACGATTGCCGAACCAGGGCTTGCGCGCCAGCCAGGGCTCCCTCAAGGTCTCCCTGACGAATACTCTCACTGACAGCACTCATGGGGTCACTCTCCTGGGGAAGTGCGTGGAACTCCGTTGCTGTTTCCTGACGATGTGTGCAGGGCGTTCGATCGTGGCACCCCGCGCATCAACTGCCTGATGTGTATATTGAACGCCAACCTCCGTAAAGCTGAAAGTTGGGTTCCGTGAAGATGTCATCGGGCAGCGCCCCGGGGAAGAAGTGGATCGCCCGGCGGGGGTGTCCCTGTCACGTCAGGCCAAGACCGTCTCCGTCCCAGCCCTCCAACCCGAATCCGATCGCGCGACTGGACGCTGGTCGCGGCGCGGGTTCCGTGGTACACCAGATTAGGTTCGATTGAGTCAGCGGCCAAGCGATCCCCTGCGAGAAACTACGGATGTCGAATCGGACCGTGTGGTCCTCGACGACAACCGCGTGGCCCTTTCGCTGTTCGGCGAGAAGAACGCCAACCTCAAGCGGATCGAGGTTGAGACGGGCGCCCGGCTTCACTCGCGCGGAAACGAGCTGACTTTTCTGGGCCCGACCGACGCTATTGCCCAAGCGCGCCGTCTGGTGGAACAGCTCTACCGCATGGTGCGCGGCGGCCGCTCGGTGGGGCCCGAGGACGTCACGCGTGCGGCGCACGTGCTGCGCGGGGATGCCAACGCCAACCTGCAGGAAGTCTTTTCCGACACCATCCTGGTGGGCAGCCGGGCACGGCCCATCGCGCCCAAGGGCCTGGCCCAGAAACGCTACGTCGACGCCATCCGCGAACGCGACATCGTGTTCGCCATCGGACCTGCGGGAACCGGCAAGACCTATCTCGCCATGGCGCTGGCCTTGCGCGAGCTGATGGAAAAGCGGGTCAAACGCATCGTGCTGACCCGGCCGGCCCTCGAAGCGGGCGAGCGTTTGGGTTTCTTGCCGGGCAGCATGGAGGAGAAGGTATCGCCCTACCTGCGCCCGCTCTACGATGCCCTGCACGACATGATGGACTTCGACCGCGCCCACCAGTTGGTCGATCGCGGGATGATCGAGATCGCGCCCATCGCGTTCATGCGCGGCCGCACCCTCAACGATTCGTTCGTGATCCTGGACGAAGCGCAGAACACCACCAGCGAGCAGATGAAGATGTTCCTCACCCGCCTGGGCTACGAGTCCAAGGCGGTCATCACCGGAGACGTGACTCAGATCGATCTGCCCGACCACCGGCGCTCTGGTCTGACCGAGGCCGAGTCGCTGCTGCGGGGGATCGATGGCATCGCTTTTTGCTACTTCACCGAAATCGACGTGGTCCGCCACCCGCTGGTGGCCGAGATCATCCGCGCCTATGACCGCAAGACACAGACCAACGGCGCCGGCCGGCCGCCGGGCAACGAGGGCTAGCCAGCGTGCGTGAGACGCCCGGCCCCGTCGAGCGCTCGCGCTACGAGCGCGACGAGTTGCTGGCCATATCGCGTGCCTTGTCTTCGGAACGCGACATCCGCAAGCTACTTGACCTGGTCTTGTGCAAGAGCCGCCGGATCACCGGCGCCGATGCGGGCAGCGTGTACGTGCTGGAGGCCGCGGACGTAGACGGCAACGGCCAGCCCGACAACCTGGCCTTTGGCAATCCCACGCGGACGCCGCGGCTACTGGGGGAGGTGGGCCGGCGCCGCCCGCAGACCCCGGCGCGCGGGGTGCGAAGCCGTCCGGCCCGGCTGCACTTCATGTTGTCGCAGAACGATTCCATTCCGGTGGACTTCAAAGAGTTCACCCTGCCGGTTGACGACACCTCGCTCGCGGGTAGGGCCGTGCTGGCCGGCCGGCCGATCAACGTTCCCGATGTCGGGCAGGCTGCGGTGGCCGCCGGGGCCACGGCGCGCAGCTTCGACGAAAAGATCGGGTACCGCGCGCGTTCGATGCTGACCGTGCCCATGCTCTCCGCCGAAGGCGAAGTCATTGGCGTCATCCAGCTCATCAACAAGAAACGCCGACCCAAGCAAGTCCTGTCCACACCGGCGGATTTCGAGGACGGCGTGATCCCGTTCGACGCGCGCGCCGAGGAGATGGCGCTGGCACTGGCGTCGCAAGCGGGCGTGTCCCTGGAGAACGCGATTCTGTACGACGAAATCCGCCGCCTGTTCGAGGGCTTCGTCGACGCCTCGGTCACCGCGATCGAATCCCGCGATCCGACCACCTCGGGCCATTCGCGCCGCGTGGCCACCTTGAGCGTGGCCCTGGCCGAAAAGGTGGACGCCGTCGACGACGGCCCTCTCGGTCCCCTGCACTTCTCGCGCGAAGATCTGCGCCAGATCGAATACGCGGGAATGTTGCACGACTTTGGCAAAGTCGGCGTGCGCGAGCAGGTGCTGGTCAAGGCCAAGAAGCTCTACGATTCTCAACTTGAGGCCATCCGCCTGCGCCTCGCCTACGTCCGCAAGTGCATCGAGGCCGACTCGCTGCGCCAGCAACTGGAGCACATGCGGCGGGGCGGCTCGGCTGCGGCTTTGGCGGCCATCGAGCGGAAACAGACAGAGGGTCTGGCGGCCCTGGACGAGTGCTGGCGCTTGGTGCTGACGGCCAACGAGCCGACCCTGCTGGAACAGCCCGTGCTGGCACGCCTGGCGGAAGTGGCGGCGTGGAAGTACGTCGACGAAGCCGGCCAACCCCAGCCGTATCTCTTGCCCGAGGAGGTGGCGGCCCTGCAGGTGGCGCGGGGCAGCCTGACGCCGCTGGAACGGCAGCAGATCGAGAGCCACGTCAACCACACGGTGGCCTTCCTGCAGACCATTCCCTGGGGCCGCTCGCTGCGCAAGGTGCCGCTGATCGCCGCCGCCCATCACGAACTGCTCAACGGCGCGGGCTACCCGGTTGGCCTGCAGGGCGCCGAGATTCCCGTCGAGGCGCGCATGCTGACCATTGCCGACATTTTCGATGCGCTGACCGCAGCGGACCGTCCCTACAAGGCCGCGGTCCCGGTGCACCGTGCGCTGGGCATTCTGGAAGGCGAGGTCAAGGCGGGCAAGTGCGACGCCGATCTGTTTCGTGTGTTCGTCAGTGCAGAGATCTACAAGCGGACGATCTGAAATGCCCATTGATGTCGTCATCCAAAATGGCGCCCGCCGCCTGGTCGGCGCGGCCGCGGGCCGCAAGGTTGCGAATCGACTGCGCGCGGCCTTGCGCGGGCTGGGGCGCTCGCGCTCGTCGGCTACCCTGGTGTTCACCGGCGATGATGAAATCCGGTCCCTCAATCGCGAGTTCCGTGGCCTTGATCGCGCTACCGACGTGTTGAGTTTCCACATGCAGGAGCTGCAGGCTGAAGCCGATCCGGCGGGCAATGGGGTTTTTCTCGGCGACATCGTGATTTCGGTGCAGACCGCCAGCCGCCGCGCAGGCCGTGCCCGCCTGGACCACGAGCTTGAACGTCTCGCCGTGCACGGGCTCTGCCACCTCTTTGGCCACGACCACCACCGCCCTGGCCAGGCCCGCCGCATGCGCGCGCTGGAGAGGCAGCTCCTGGCTGCTACTTGGCAGCGTCGGGCGCTGCCCGCAACGGCTCCAGCACGGCGCCCGGAAGGTTGCCCATGTACACCTGACCGTCGACCAAGAAGGCGGGCGTGCCCTCCAGCTTGAGGGCAATGCCGACCTCGATATCGTTCTTCACGGCAACTAGCCCTTCGCCTTCCATGCATCGATCGAGCCTAGCGCGATCAATCTCGAGATCAGCCGCAATCGCTCTCGTGGATAGAGTGTCAAGCGAGTTCGATTCGGCGAACAGGGTGTCATTGGCTTCCCAGAAACGCCCGGCACGGCCTGCGCATTCGGCAATAAGCGCTGCCCGGCAGGCGGTCTGGTGGAAGGGCCGCTCGATGCTGCGGTTACACGCTTGGTCGAGGGGAAAGTGGCGGTGGATAAGGCGCACCCGATCAGGGAACTGCGCGACGATGGCGCGCAGCTGAGCGTGCGCCAGCCGGCAGTGTGGGCACTCGTAGTCGGAGAATTCGGTGATGGTCAGGATGGGCTTCTGCGCCCCGATGAAATGACCACCGCCCTGTGCCTCGCCGCGGGCCAGGCCTTCCAGCGCCGGCCGGAACCCGCGGGGACTGGCGCCGCGTCGCCAGTAGGGTGGAACCAAGGCAACAAGTCCCAGCGCCATCGCACCAAGCAGGATGAGGATCAACAGGGTCTTGCCTGGACCTTCGCGAACGAAGGGCCAAGGGGCTGCCGCCACCTCGGAGAATCCGATGGCCGCCGTCTGAACAAGGGCCAGCACGAAAAGCAGCAGGTTGATGGCATAGGTGGTGGCGCAGAGGACACACAGGGCGCGCAAGCGGAATGCCGAGATGGCGCCCAGCGAGACGCTGATCGCGACAAATCCGCTGAAGAGCAGCAGGCCGCACGCCGCAGTCAAGGCGGCGCGACGGCTGCGCAATCCCCACAAAGCCACCGCCGCCGCAAGACAGTAGCCGAAGATTCCCCAAATCGCGGTGGGGACGCCCAGCAAAATCGAATAGGGGCTGCGGGCCACGTCATCGCAGTTGAAGGTGCTGCCGCGGCCGCAGAAACTGTGGAAACCGGCCTCGGTGTGCACCTTGAAATGAATGCGGGCCAGGGCCAGCGAGATCAGTAGCCCGGCAAGAGACAGGATGAGCATGGCCCACCAGAGCCCCTTGCGGCCCGAGGCCGAGGGGGTGGGTTGGCTGACGCCGCCGGTCTTGTCCATGTGGCAGAGCAAACCCTTACCACGAACTGCCCCTGATGGGAGGCCCAGACTGACTGAGCCGTGTCGTGGACCTAGCGCTTCCCTTCGCCGCCAGTCCGGCCCGATCACAGCACGCCGTAGCTGAACACAAACATGCTGAGCGGACCGTGCATCTCGCCACCAACCAAACCAAAGATGCGCACTCCTAGTCGCCACTCCTTGTCACGGGGCAGCCCCCGCGAGCGGATCGGGCGAGCCATACAGTTCGGCGCGCCGGCCATCTCCGAGTTTGACCGAAACCCTCTCGGTCGGCAGCTCCTGAGAACATGCGCCCCAGTGACAGTACCAACATGAATCAAGGACTTCTTGGCAACGGGTAGCTCTCGACGATCTCGTGCAACGCACCTTCGGGACGCAGGGTGCTGCGGTAGAAGTGGAAGTCGCTCACGACAAAGCAGCCGCCGTCGAAACTGGAATGCTCGGCCAGGAAGCGATCGAGGTCACGATGGGGCCGGGTCGGGAAGCGGGCCAGGGTCAGGTGGGGCGAGAAACCGCGCTTGGCGGTTTCGGGGTCAGGTCCAATCACGCCGTCGACCGCATGTTTGAGTGCTGCCAGCGAACCGCACGGAAACAGGCCGAGCCACAAGACTCGCGGCGGCTTGCGCGCGCCGGCCGGTGGAAACACTCCCGTGCCCCGAAGCGCAAGCTCGAAACGCGGCATGCGAACTTGGCGCAAGCGCGCCCGCAGATCATCGAACTGGTCCTCCGGCGTGTCACCCAGAAAACGCAGGGTGATGTGCAACTGCTCGGGCCGCGTCCAGCGCGCGCCGCCGATGCCCTGACACAGATGCACGACCGCGGGTCGAAGCTCTGTTGGCAAGTCCACCGCAATGAAGAGCCGTAGCATGAGGTCAGGCCTTGCTGACGGCTTCGCTTCGCGGGATCTCGCAGTAGCCACGACCCAGGATTGCCAGGTGTTGGTCGAGCACCAGCACGGTGATTTCGGTGGTTCTCCGCTCGATGCCCACTACGGCGGGACGGTTGCTCATGGATCGGATTATCGACCAAGATGTTGTGGAACCTAGCGAAAATACACGGGTTCGTGATACGATGGCGTTTCGTCCATTGTCTGATGTCATGCAACGGCCACACTCCTGAGGTCCCATGCGGCGCGTGCTAGTGGTGGATGACGAAGAGAACCTTCGTCACATGCTGCAAACGTTGCTCAAGCGGGAAGGCTATGAGCCGGTGGGCGTGCCCTCGGTCGACTGCGCTCTGCGCGAACTCGGCAATCTGCCCTACGACATCATTATCACCGACCTCCGTATGCCCGGCCGCAGCGGCATGGACCTGGTGGATGAGGTACGCCGACGCAACCTGGATGCCACCGTCGTGGTCATGACCGCTTTTGGAAGCAAAGACGTGGCCATCGAAGCCATGAAGCGGGGAGCCTACGACTACCTGTCCAAGCCTTTCGAAGCGGACGAGCTGGTCCTGCTGCTACGCAAGGCCGAGGAACGCGAACGGCTCTTTCGCGAGAACCAGAGTCTGGCCCGCCAGGTTCGCTCTGATGGCGTCGAGCCCGAGGGAGCCTTCGGCGATTTCGTAGCGCACAGCCCGCAGATGCTTGAGCTGTTCCGCACGGTACGCAAGATCGCGGAGTTCAAGACCACCGTGCTCATCGACGGCGAATCGGGAACCGGCAAGGAGCTGGTGGCGCGCGCCATCCACGGCAGCTCGCCCCGTGCCCGCGCGGCCTTCATCGCGGTCAACTGCGGTGCCATCTCGATGAACTTGCTCGAATCCGAGCTGTTCGGCCATCGCAAAGGCGCATTCACCGACGCGAGCCGAGATCGCAAGGGCCTGTTCGAAGAGGCCTCGGGCGGAACCCTCTTTCTCGATGAGATTGGAGAATTGCCGCTCAACCTGCAGGTCAAGCTGCTGCGCGCGCTGCAAGAGGGAGAGATCCGCCGCGTGGGCGACAGCCAGGACATCAAGGTCGATGTCCGCGTGGTGGCCGCCACGGCGCGCGACCTGGCCGAGGAGGTCAAGCGGGGGGCATTCCGCGAGGATCTGTACTACCGGTTGAACGTTTTCGCCTTGCATCTGCCAGCCCTCCGTGAGCGGCGCGAGGACATCCCGCTGCTGGTGGAACATTTCCTCCACCGCATGAACGCCCGTATGGGTCTCGCCATTTCGGGAATCACGGCCGAGGCCTTGCGCATTCTTACGTCGCATGACTGGCCCGGAAACGTCCGGGAGTTGGAGAACACCATCGAGCGCGCCATCGTGCTGGCGGAAGGTCCGGCGATCGACGTCGATTCACTGCCGGAGCGGTTGCGCGCTGGGGCCTCGGGGCCACCCGCGGCCCCAGCGACGGCGGACGATGGCGACCTATCGATCAAGAGAGCGTCGCGACGTTCGGAGGAGTCGCTCATACGCCGCGCCCTGGAGCGCACCAAGGGCAATCGGACCAGGGCTGCCGATCTCCTGGAGATCAGTCACCGGGCGCTCCTCTACAAGATACGGGAGTACGGAATCGCCTCCGCGCGAGACACGCGAGACTATGATGCATACGGAAATAGCCGCGAAGAAACCCCGCCTCCGGCCACGCCGACACCATTGGGCTCAACTTGTAAGGCGAAGTGAACGATGAGGATAGGATGAAAGGTGGTTTTTTGACCTTTTTCACAGATGCCCCACCATGTAGGTGAAGAGAGGGAAATGAAGGTAGCCACTCGGAGACGACGTCGATGCCCAAGAACTGCATAGGATTGGACATAGGTTCGAGCTCCGTGAAGGTCGTACAGCTCAGGGAAACCTCCAAGGGCCTCCTGCTAGTCAACTTCGGCTTCGAGCCGCTGCCGGCGCAGACCATCGTCGACGGCGCTATCATGAACCAGACCGCTGTGGTCGAGGCCATCAAGACCCTCCGCGACAATCTCGGAATCAAAGGCAAGGAGGTGGCCACAGCCATCTCCGGACATTCCGTCATCATCAAGAAGATTAAGGTCCCGCCCATGACACCCGAGGAGTTGGAGGAACAGATTCCCTGGGAGGCCGAGCATCACATCCCCTTCTCCAAAGACGATGTTGAAATCGATCACCAGTTGGTGGGCAGCGAGGGCGGCGCCGGAGGCCAGATGGAGCTTTTGCTGGTGGCGGCCAAGAAGGAAGTCGTCTCCGACTACAGCATGGTCATTCGCGAGGCCAAGCTGGTACCCATGATCATGGATGTGGCCGCCTTCACCATCCAGAATGCCTACGAGGCCAACTACACGGTTGTTCCCGATGAGGCGGTGGCCATCATCAACGTGGGAGCCACCCTGTGCAACATCAACATCGTGGCCGGCGGAACCAGCGCATTTACCCGTGACGTGACCGTGGGCGGCAACGCATTCACCGAGGAGATTCAGAAGCGCCTCAACGTCAGCCAGGAGGAGGCCGAAGCGTGGAAGATCGGCTCGGCTGGCGAGGGCACGAGTGATGTGGTCCCCCAGGAGGTGGAGGCGGTCATTGCCTCGGTTGCCGACAGTGTGGCCGGGAAGTTCCAACGCTCGCTCGACTTCTTCCTGGCGGCCACCAGCGACGCGCGCATTACGAAGATCTACCTGTGCGGTGGCTCAGCCAAGGTGCCGGCGTTGCAGCGCTGCCTGGAGGAGAAGTCGCGTACCGCCGTCGAAGTGCTGGACCCCTTCCGCAAGATCACGGTGGATGAACACAAGTTCGACATGGCCTTCGTTCAGCAACACGCGGCCGAGGCTGCGGTGGCAGTGGGTCTGGCTTTGCGTCGCCCGGGGGACAAGCAGTGATTCGCATCAACCTGCTTCCCATCAGGAAGGTGAAGCGGGCCGAGGCCAGCCAGCGGCAATTCCTGTACATGGGCATGGCCATCGTGGCCACCGTGGGCGGGGTTGTCTTCTTGCACTTGCAGGCGGCCGGCCAACTGGAAGGGATCAAGCGAAGAAATACCATTCTCGCGGCCGATGTGGCCCGCCTGAAGAAGGAGATCGGCGACTACGAGAAGGTCCGCTCCCAGCGCGAAGAACTGCTGCGGCAGCGAAAGACCATTCAGGCGCTGGACGCGGGGCGAACCGGACCGGTGTATCTGCTGCGCGAAATGTCCGAGATCCTGAGCCCGGGCAAGGGGCCGACTTTCGACCGTGTCACCTATGAAGAGACGTTGCGGCGCGACCCCAACGCTGGGTTCAACGCAAGCTGGGATCCGCGCCGCGTGTGGATGGACGCCTATGCCGAGGACCAGAGGCGCGTGAGAATCCGAGGTGCGGCCAAGTCGAACGAAGACGTGGCGGAATTCCTCAAACGACTCAACTCGTCGGTGTTTTTCAGCGAGGTCAACCTGGACTCGACCTCCCAGGTGTCGGGACGTGGGATCAAGTACGTCAACTTCAGCCTCTCGGCCAGCGTGAACTACTGACATGAACGACATCCTGCAAAAACTCCTGCGACTCAAGACGCCGGTGAAGATCGCCGCTACCTTGGGGATCATCGCGGGGATCGTGGTCGTCTACTACATGCTGTTCTATATGGACATGCAGGATCAGATTAAGGCGGGTGAAGTCCAGCAGCGCAACTTGGCCGCGGAGAAGGAAAGCTACGAGAAGCGCAAGAAGGAATACCTGGCCTTCCGGAACGAGTTGGCGCAATTGCAGCAAGAGCAACGCGAACTGCTCAAGGCCCTGCCCAAGCGGGCTGAAATTCCCACCTTCCTTTCCAGCATCCAAGAACAGGCAGAGCTTGCCGGCCTGGAGGTTCTCAATCTGTCCATTGAAGCGGAATCGCCCGCCGAGCTGTATGTGCGCATCCCGGTCCGCATCGAGATACGTGGCACGTATCACACCATCACCAAGTTCTTCAAGAACGTCGCCGACCTGCCCCGCATCGTGAACATAGAGAATTTGGCCCTAAGTATAGAGAAGAACACTGACGAGTCGGTCTCGCCCCGACTGCGTGCCAAGTTCTACGCGGTGACCTTCCGCTACAACGATCAGCCCGAAACCGGAGGGGGAACATGAGGCGGACAAGACTTGCCCCGCTCCTCGTTGCCTGGCTCGTTCTCGCGCCCTGGGGGGACAATTCGGTTGCCCGCGCGGCCCCTCCCAAGGCCCCGGGCAAGTCCCGCCCGGGCGGCAAGGCGGGCGCGGCCGAGCCGACCGGCCCCGCAGCCGCAGCGGCCGATGCCGTGCAGCAGCGACTGACCATCCTGCGCCGGAAGGTCTTGCGTGACGAAGATTTCAACGAAACCGATGACGCCAACCGAGACCCGTTCCGGTCTTTCACTGGGATCTTCAACGATCGAGGTCTTCGCGTGAACGTCCAGCAGGCTGTTTCGGCTATCTTCGGAAAGTTCGCCCTCGAGGAGCTTACTTTGATTGCCGTGATCAGCGGCGACGCGAACCCGCGCGCCATGTTCCGGGATCCGGGTGGTCTGGGACAGGTGATCAAACGAGGCGACTACATTTCCAAATCGGCCGCACGTGTCACGAAGATCCTATCCGACCGCGTGGTGTTGGAGTTGGCGGAGGCCACGTCGGGCGGTGAAACCCGAGCTTTGGAGAAAGCCATTCTGGTCAATCCAGAGGGGGCAGATAAATGACCGGTCAACTAGTGTTTTCTGAGAAATCCACGATCATGCTCGGCGTCGTCATGGGCGCCTGGCTTTCTGCCCCGGCCCTTGCCGACACGGCCCAGGTGCGCGCCATCCGCGTCTCCGAGGCCGGGGGTGACACGGCGGTCGTGATATCGGCCTCAGCACGACCCACTTTCACGACCTGGAAGCTCGAACAGCCGACCCGGGTGGTGGTGGATCTCAGCGGAGTCCGCCTGGGCAACGTCGAGGTTCCCATGGATGCCGGCACCTACGCCGTGGGACTGATCAGCGCGAGCGTCAGTGAAGAAGAAGGAGGGGGTCATCGGACGCGCATTGTCTTGACCTTGCGGCAAGCCTCCGACTATCGCGTCGAGGCGCGCGGCAACGACATCGTCGTGCGCGTCATCCCCAACGTGCGCCCGGCAGCGAGCAAGGCCGCAGCGCCAGACCCCCGCGACGCGGAAGCCAGGGCCGAGGCACAAGCAAGAGCCGAAAGAGCTGAAAACCAAGCCAAGACCGAGGCCAAGGCCAAGGCTGAAGCACAGCTCAAGGCTGAAACTCAGGCGCGGGCGGCTTCCCAAGCCCATGCCGAAAACGCCAGGCTCAAACAGGAATTGCAGCAGGCCCGGCGCGACGCCGAGAACGCGCAAGCAGTGGCCAGCGCAGCCAGCGCCGAGACTGACCGGCAAAGGGCGGCCGCGGCTCGTTCGGACGAACACGCCCGCAAGGCCGAGCACGAAGCCGGCCAGGCCCGCCAGCGCGCCCAAGCCGCCGAGCGGGAAACGCGCACGGCGCAGCAGCGCGAAGCTGAACGCGACCGGGCCTTTCAGGCGGCCGCTCACGAGGTCGAAATGCGAACCGTGGCGCTCGAAGCGAAGGCCAAGAGCCTGGAGGAACAGGGGCTAAGGCTGGTGGAGGCCGAACACCTGGTCGCGGCACGCGAGGAAAAATTGCGCGTGGCAGCCACCGAATTGGCCCAGCGCGAGCAGGCGGCGCGGGCCGCCCAGGCCCAGCGCAACCGGCTCGAACAAAGCGGCGCTTCGTCACCAGACAGGGCGCGTGCCGCAGCGGCGGTGGCCAAGGCCGAGGTTGAGCGCAGGAACGCGGCTGACGCAGCCGAGCGCTCGCGCAGGGATCTCGACCTGGCGGTGGTCGCACGCCGTGCGGAAGAAGGCCGCCGGCAAGAGGAGATGCGCGGCCGTCAGGCAGAGGAAGAGAAGTTGAAGCGCGCCGAGTCCACCCGCGCGGCCGAGGAGGCCCGCCTGGCCCAGGCGCGCACCGACCGGGCTCGGGTCGAGAGCGAGCGGGCCAAGCTGGAGACGGCCCGTGACGCGTTGGCGGCGGAGGTCAAGCGACTCGCCCAGGCGTCCGCGCCGATCAATCCGGCTGCAGCAGAGGTTGCCGTGGCACGGCCGGTCCCCTCGCCGGCCGCGGCCAAGCCGGTTGCCAAGGACGAAAAAGGAACCGTGGTGAGTGTGCGACCCGCGACCGATGCGGCCAAACCGGTCGTACATCCTCGCTCCGTCACCCTGCGTGTACCCATCCGTGTTCGCAGCATAGATTTTGTCGACGAGCCCACTCGCTCTTCGGTCATTATCGACCTGGAAGAGCCATCAGCATTTGCCGTCGAACGCCCGGCTGATCGGCGCGTCAGCCTGCGTCTCGACCATGCCGACCTCCCCGACGACCTTGCGCGCAGTCTGGACGCCACGGAGTACCTCGGCCCAGTCCGAATCATCAGCTCGTACCGGGATCCGCATGCCCGCGGCACAGTTCGAGTCGATGTGGACCTGGCCGAGGATGTCCCCAACCGCGTTCGGCAGGATGGGAGCCGGATCTACTGGGAGTTCCGCAAGCCGACCCCGTCCGATGGACAGAAGTTGCCCGCCCTGGGCGGCCCCCTGCCGCCGTCGGTTCTGTTCGTGCCCGCTCGTCGTGTGGCAGCCTTCAGTGTCACCCTCTCCGATCGTAGATGGTCTGCCACGCGCGGCGCCTGCGAGGGCGCGCGCGAAAGCGCGCGGGGTGGGCTGTCCGTCCAGAAGGCCGGCGGGCTCCCCACGCGACTGACACTAGCCCAAGCCCAGGCCCCAAGCTCTGCGCGCAAGGCCGGCGAGGACGAATCTCCGGTGGCCCGGCGTGCGAGCTTGACGGGAAAGAAGCGCTACACCGGTCGCCGTATCGACCTGGATTTCAAGGGGGCGGACATCCACAACATCTTGCGACTTCTGGCCGACGTGGGGCAGATGAACATCGTCACGTCGGACGAGGTGAAAGGCGAGGTCACCATCAAGATGCGCGATGTGCCCTGGGACCAGGCCCTGGACGTCGTGCTGCGGGCCAAGGGTCTGGGCTCGGTTCGCGAGGGCAACCTGGTTCGCGTGGCGCCCCTGTCAGTGCTGGAAAAGGAGCTGGAACAGGAGATCGCTCGCCAGAAGCAGTTGGCGGAAGTCTTGCCCACGGAAACCAGACTCATCGGCGTGTCGTACGCGCACGCCTCTTCCTTGCAAGACAAGGCTCGTGACCTGCTGTCACCGCGAGGCAAGATCTCGGTCGACGATCGCACCAACAATCTGATCGTTTCCGACGTGGCACGCAGCCTGCAGCTCATCGAGGATTTGGTACGCAACCTGGACACCCAGACCTCGCAGGTGGTGATCGAAGCCCGCATCGTTGAGGCCAATTCGGACTTCGCCCGCCAGATAGGCGTGCAGTGGGGCGGAAACACCTTCATGGATGTGGCGCACGGCAATCCCACCGGGCTGGTTTTCCCCTACAACGTGGGTATCGGCGGCGGGGCGGACGACGGCGCTTCACCGCTCGGCGGCCTGGTACCGGGAGTACGAACCGGTGTCGCCGGAGGGGCAAATCCGAACTTCGTGGTCAACATGCCGGCCCCCGCCGGTCTCAACACCGGAAGTGCCATCGGCCTGACCATGGGATCAGTGGCAGGTGCTTTCAACTTGAATCTGCGCCTCTCGGCCATGGAGTCGACCGGCCAGGTCCGCATCCTGTCCTCGCCACGGATCACCACAATGGACAACATCGACGCCTCAATCGAGCAGGGCGTGTCGATACCGGTCTCGGTCGTCAGCGCGATGGGGGCTCAGACCCAGTTTGTAGACGCCAAGCTTCACCTGGGCGTCAAGCCGCATGTCACCAACGAGGGCACCATCACGCTCACAGTCAGCGTGAGCAAGAATGAGCCTGACTTTGTCAACACAGGTTCCAAAGGCGATCCGACCATTCTGAAGAAAGAAGCCAGGACGACCATGCTCGTGCGCGACGGCGACACTGCCGTAATCGGTGGGATCTACACGCGCAACTCCGGTCTCAGCTTCGCCAAGGTACCGTTCTTCTCAGACATCCCGGTGTTGGGCTGGTTCTTCCGCAACCGCAAGGAGAACGACCATCGCACCGAGTTCTTGGTCTTCCTCACGCCACGCATAGTCAACCGGGCCCGCGCGCTTGGACAGTAGCAGCCACGAGGAAGCAAGACTTCACCAGAACGACATGGAGAGCGCCATGAGAACTAGCAACGGCAGAACCATTGGTCGAGTGGTCGCCCTGATCACTCCTGTGGGCGTGTTCTTGTCCCTTGCCGCCTGCGTGGTTGACGACGGCCCCACGGGACTGCTCATTGTGCAGGATCAGTGGCTCGGGGCGGGAGCTGCAGCCACATCTTGCAGCGTTCCCGCGACAGCCACGCCCCAGCGGAGGATCCAAGGAATCTTGGACGTAGCGGTTCTGGACCAGGCCAGCCACACGCCACACTACTTGTTCTACCCGCTGGTGCAGAATCTGTTGGGGCCGCTTACCGGTATGGTGGCCAGCGGCTCGACTTCGGACGTTGAAGAGAAGCACAACATCCTCATGACAGCGTTCCACGTGAAGTTGGACGTTGCCACCGATGCGGGCGCCAGCTTCACGTGGGATCCCGCGTGCCCCGGCGAGTTCGACGTTCCTCTTGAGACGTTTCGCCTGGAGCCCGGCGGCAGCATGTCCGAGATCGTGGAGATCATCAGGTCCTGCAACGCAGCCACGCTTTTCCAATACTTCCAGGACCAGGCCCTGTCCTCGGTCGCGATCACGGCCACGATTCGGGCCAAGGGCCACCTGGGAAGCGCCGGTATCTCGAGTCCGCCCTTCAAATTCCCGGTGCACGCCTGCGTCGGCTGCCTGCAGACTGGGTATCCCGACTCGAAGGCGACCAGGTTCGACTTCCCGGCAATAGCCAAGTGCTCTGACCTTACCGTCAACCCGTACACCGGTGATCCGTGCAATCCGGCCCAGGATCAGCTCGTTCTTTGCTGTGCGACAGACTACGACGCCGGCGGGCAAGTCACCAGCGTGCAATGTCCCGCGGTCCCGACCGGCACGGCGCCGTGACCGAGCCATCCCGTTGCCGCTATTGACACGCCCGGCTTCGAGTGGCTAGAAGCCAACCGCAAGCATGTTCCGCGATACCCTTCAGAAAATGGTGGACCGCCTCGATGGGGGGGTGGCTGGGATCCTGATGGGTCTTGACGGCATCGCGGTTGACCTCTACAGCCGGGAGAAGGCCGACGGGATCGACATTCAAACCGTGGGCATGGAGCTGGCCCACGCGCTTGCGCAGATGGGCAAGGCGGTCGAGCGGCTAGACTTGGGCCGGGCGGCCGAAATCACTCTGCGGACCGAGAAGTTGGTGATTCTAGTGTACTTGCTGAGCGAGGAATACTTCATCGCCTGTGCCGTGCGCCCAGACGCGAGCTTCGGCAAGGCGCGCTATTTGATGCGCCTGGCGGCTCCCCAGATCCGGGCCGAGCTGTGAGCTCCAAGCGGACATCTTTGCCGGTCATCGTGGTCCTGCACGGCCCGAACTTGAACCTGCTCGGTTCACGAGAACCCGCTATCTACGGTCACACCACGCTGGCGGAAATCGACAATGGCTTGCAGATTCGGGGGCGTGAGCTGGGACTGCTGGTGCAGACCTTCCAGTCAAACGACGAGGGCGCCCTCATCGATCGCGTGCAGCAGGCGCGGGGTCAGGCCAGTGGTTTCATCATCAACGCTGGCGGGCTTACCCATACCAGCGTATCTCTGCGGGATGCCATCGCCGCCGTCGCCCTGCCGACCGTGGAGGTCCACCTGTCCAACCTTGCCGCGCGCGAGGCGTTTCGCCATCGCTCTTTGCTGGCCCCGGTTTGCCTCGGCCAGATTGCCGGGCTCGGTCCCGTGGGCTACCGTCTTGCGCTCGAAGCACTGGCGCACCACCTGACCGCAAGCCAGCCGGGGCAGCCGGCGTCGTCGCATGATGGTGAACCGTCTTCCGCAAAGCCACGCTCTGCGGTCGCCTCGCCGAAGAAAGGAAATCCCACCCGATGAGTAAAGCCAAGGCCCCCGTTCGGAAGGACGAGAAGAAGTCCTCGTCTTGCTGTTGTGAGGAGCCGCCACGCGCGCTCGGGCCCGAGGAACTCGCCAGCGTGCGAGAACTGGCCGAAATTGCCACCGAGTTTGATTTGGCTGAACTGGATGTTGACTCCTGCGGTGGAATTCGCGTCGTGCGCCGTCAGGCGGGTGGCGGTGCGGCCGCGACCTCAGCGCCCGCCGCGCCTCCCTTGCCCCCGCCTGCGCCAGCTCCGGCGGTCGAAAAGCCGGACAAGCCCGCCGAGAACGGCGTGCTCCTCACCTCGCCTTTCGTGGGCACTTTCTACCGCGCGCCGGCACCCGAGGCGCCGCCGTTCGTGGAAGGCGGACAAGCCGTGCGCAAGGGACAAGTCGTGTGCATCGTCGAAGCCATGAAGCTGATGAACGAAATCGAATCCGAATTCGACGGCAAGATCCTCGAGATTCTGGTGAAAAACGCGGAACACGTCGAGTATGGGCAACCCCTGTTCCGCATCGAAAAGGCCTAGAACGATCTCACCACGGAAGCCGCAAATCTTGCCTCCGGCTCTGTGTCCTTTGTGCCCTCTGTGGTGAGTACGAAAGCACGACCACCGTGTTCAAGAAAGTACTGATAGCCAACCGTGGCGAAATCGCCCTGCGCGTGATTCGCGCCTGTCGCGACATGGGAATCCGATCGGTCGCGGTCCATTCCACCGCTGACGCCGATGCGCTGCACGTCCGTTTCGCGGATGAGAAGGTGTGCATCGGTCCGCCCCCAGCGCGCCAGAGCTACAACAACGTCCCCGCCCTGATCAGCGCGGCCGAGGTGACCGGCGCCGACGCCGTCCACCCGGGCTACGGATTTCTGGCCGAGAATGCCGAGTTCGCCGAAGTCGTCCAGAAGTGCGGCCTGCATTGGATCGGCCCCCAGCCTGAGCTGATGCGCCTCATGGGCGACAAGGTGTCCGCGCGCAGAGCGATGGAAGTCGCAGGCGTTCCGGTGGTCCCAGGTTCGTCCATCATCGAAAGCGACCGACAGGCAGAAGAGGCGGTGGAACGCATCGGGTTGCCTGTGCTCATCAAGGCGACAGGTGGCGGTGGTGGTCGGGGCATGAAGATCGTGGAGGACAAGTCGCGACTCTTCACCCAGTTGGCCTCAGCCCGGGCCGAGGCCCAGGCCGGGTTCAACAACCCCGCGGTCTACCTGGAGCGCTACATTGGTCAGCCTCGCCACATCGAGGTGCAGGTTCTGGGCGACGGCTCCACGGCCATCGCCATGGGCGAGCGCGAGTGCTCCATCCAGCGCCGACACCAGAAACTGATCGAGGAGGCACCGTCGGTGGCACTCGACGACGCACGACGTGTCGAGCTGCTGCGCACCGCGCGCAAGGCCACCGCGGCCATCGGCTACCGCACGGTGGGCACCCTGGAGTTCCTGCTCGACGAGGGGAAGCACTTCTACTTCATCGAAATGAACACGCGCATCCAGGTCGAGCACACGGTCACCGAGGCGGTCTTTGGCGTGGATCTGGTGCGGGAGCAGATGAGGCTGGCCGCCGGTGATCAGCTGCGTTTTCCCCCGGATATGCGGCCGCGCGGCCACGCGATCGAGGTTCGCATCAACGCGGAGGATCCTGTCACCTTCGCTCCCTCGCCCGGGCTCATCACTGCGCTCAACCTCCCCGGCGGACCAGGCGTGCGCGTAGATACCCATATTTACGCCCACTATCGCGTCCCCCCCTACTACGACTCGCTGCTGGCCAAGTTGATCGTGCATGGGGAGAACCGCCATGTGGCCCTGGCCAGGATGCGTCGGGCTTTGGGCGAGGTGGTGGTGGAGGGCATCAAGACCAACGTCGAGCTTCACAAGCGGGTCATCGACCACCCGGACTTCATCGCCGGTCACTTCGATACGCACTTTCTCGAACGTCTCTGACTCATCGCTCATGTGGTACGCCGACTTACCACATCATCCGCAAATTTCGGTCCACGCCTTTACAGGTTTACCGTATGCGGTAACACTGATAGGTCGGACCTGGCCAGTTGGTAACCAAGAAAGACAAGAACCTCGCAGCAGCGCAGAAGTACCTAGAGCGGGGAAGCCTTGAAAAGGCCCTGACGGAGTTTCAAAGCGCCGTCAAGGAAGATGCCAAGGACACCCGCACTTGGCTGCGCATGGCGGAGGTGCACGTTCGCCTCGGGCAGAACGACAAGGCCACCGAGGTCTATCAGAAGACGGTGGATCTCTACGTCGAGCAGGGATTCTTCCAGCGCGCGGTGGCCGTATACAAAAACATCATCAAGCTCTCTCCCGAGGTGGTGGGAGCCCGCGTCAAGCTGGCAGATGTCTATCGCCAACTTGGGCTGTTCTCAGACGCCATCCAGCAGCTGGAGCAGGCTGTGTTGCTCCACCAGAAGGCTGGCCGTCTTCCCGAGGCCATGGCCTCGATGAAGCAGATCCTCGATCTCAATCCGGACCAACCGGCCGCGCGGATCCGCTATGCCGAGATGGCTGCGCAAGCGGGGAACACCGACGAGTCTCTGGCCGAGTTCCGTGAGGCGGCCAATCTGCTCAAGGCCCAGGGGCGAACCGATGAGTTCACCCGTGTGGCAGAGCGGATCCTGTACTACCAGCCCGACGATCTGTCCCTCGGCAAGGATCTCGCCTCAAGCTACTTGGATCGCAACAATGCGCGAGCCGCCCTCGCCCGTCTCAAGCCCTGTTTCGATGCCAACCAGAACGATCCCGAGATCCTCGACCTACTGGCCCGTTGTTTCGAGCAACTGGGTCAGCCTCACAGGTGCCTGCCGGTATTGAAGGAGCTCTGCCGCCTCTACGCCAACACGGGGCGCGCAGCAGAGCGCAACCAGACCATCCAGCGAGCCCTTGCCATGGATCCGAATGATCCCGAGATCCAGGCCATGCTGGGGCACACGACTCCCGGCAGCGGTCACGCTCCCGCCCCGGTCATCGCTCTGCACCGTCGGTCACCCACCCTGTCCAACGCCGTTGTGCCCGCTCCTGTGGTGCCTCCCCGATCCACAGCCATCACCTTCAGCGAGATGGAGGTTCCCCCCTCGCTGCAAGACAAGTACAAGACACCGTCTCCTGATGAGGTCCCCAGTGTGGCGGACCGAATGGCCATTGCCTCGGGCCTGGTGGAAAAGCCTGAGGACGAGGCCGAGATCAAGCGAATCCTGGCCGAGGCCGATGTTTTCGTGAGGTATGGGCTGGTGGAGCGCGCCGCCGAGCATCTGCGGCATGTGTTCGAGCGCGTACCCACCCATGTCGGGGCGCACGAACGCCTGGCCGCGGTGCTGACCCAGCTCGGTCGCAGGGCCGAGGCGGCCGCGGAGCTAGAGGTCCTGGCCCAGCAGCTCTTTCCGTCTAGCCGTACCAGCGCAGCCACCTATGCGCGCCGGGCGCTGGAGATGAACCCGGGCGCCCGGCGGGCACAGGAAGTGCTGGCCGCAGTGGATCGCTCGACAACAGGATCTGTACATTCGGTGCCGGTGGCAGCCAGATCAGATAGTTCCTCCCGCAAGGGGGGAACGCCCGAGCCCGAAATGATTGGCAGCGGCGAGATCGAACTGATTGGCGACGGCGTGACCGCTGAGGAAGAGACGGCGGAAAAAACCGGTGCGGTTGCGGCGCTGGCCGAGGCATTCGGCAGCGCCGAAGTCGATGGGCGGGATCAAGCCGAGTCAGGTGGCTTCGAGGAGGGAACCACGCCCGCCACGCCGGCGGATCGACGAAGGCCAAGGGAGGAGAACACGGTGGCGAGCGAGGCGCCGTCGGCCAGCAGCGCCGACGAAGATGCTGTGCCTTCCGATGCGGTGTTGGGCGACTTGGAGCAGGTAGATTTCTTCATCGAGCAGGAGTTGAACGACGAGGCGCAGGCACTACTCGACGACCTGGAGCACCGCCATCCGGGGCACATCCTGGTCGCGGATCGGCGCGACAAGTTGACCAGCCTGAGAAAGAACGCAGCGCCCAACGAACCGCCGGCGCCGGAGCCGACCGGGCGAGCAGAGGCAACCCCGATGCCGCAAGCGGCCACGGGAACAAGCGGTTCAAGAGACCTCGACTCCGAGGCAGACCTGGGTTTGATGAACAAGACCATGGAGCGCCATGATCTCGCCATCCAGCACTTCACAGCGCTGCTGGGCGACCCAAAGCGTGAGGTATTTGCCCTTACCATGATCGGCGAATGCCACGAGGCCCTGGGCAACCACGCGGAGGCCACTCGTTGCTTCCAGGACGCGCTGAAAAATCCGCGCGCCACCGAAGTCGAGGCCACCCAGCTCTACTTCCTGCTCGGCAACGTCTTCTACAACACGGGCGATCGCGGCGAGGCCCTCTACTACTTCGAGCGGGTCTCCAAGCGAGATCCTGCTTTCCGTGACGTACAGCGCCGCCTGGTCGCGCTCAAGTCGCGCGGCGGCCCTCACTAGCGCTCTCTTCCCAGTCCTCTTGGTTTCCCGCTCTGGTGATGCTAGCGTCGGTTCCTCTTGTGGCGTCGTCTTCTCCGGTTGTACTAGCCTAGCCAGCGCCATCGCCTGATCCTGCGGAGGGCCCGAAATGCCCAACGAGCGCGAGTACGAACAGGTCTTGCAGAAAGATCCCGCCAACGGCGACGCTTTTGTGGCGCTGCGCAAAGCCTATCGCGAGTCGAATCGTTTCGACAGGCTCGTCACGTTGTACGAGACGCGTGCCCAGGCCATCGACGACCAAGCCAAAGCGGCTGAGCTGTTCTACCTGGCGGCTGAGGTCCGCCTGGACCACCTGAGCGACACCTCGGGCGCCGAGGCTGACTTGGCGCATGCGGTCAGCCGCGACGCCAGCCATCGCAAAGCGGCCAAGCGTCTGAAGGACATCTACCGCGAACAGGGCCGCACTGACGAGTACCTGACCATGCTGGAGATGGAGGCGGTGGCGGTATCGCGTACCAGGGATTCGGCGCGCATCGATGAACTGAAGGCCGAGGCCGAGCAAGCGGCTGGTCAGGAGATTCAACGCATAGCGCGGGCGGTCGCCACACCTGCCCTTCGCGGCAGCATCACGTCCGCAAATCTAAAGACCGTCGAGCAGGCGCGAAAGATCTTCGCTGCCATCGGCGAGTACCAAACCGCGTGCCGCCTGTACGAACTGGAGCTGGCAGCCACCACCGATCCAAAGCGGCGCGCGAACCTGATGTTCCGGCTGGGACGCATGCTGGCCGAGAAGGTTGGCGACCTGCAGCAAGCGGCCCAGAAACTGAGCGATGTGGTGCGGCTCTACCCGCGTGACGACAAGGCCCTGGATACGCTGGCCGCGGTCTTTGCCAACCCCCAGTGGACGGGAGCGGATGGCCCGGCGCGGGCCGCTGGTCTGTACAGCCAGATTGCACGGCGCCGCCACGAGGCGGGTGACGTGGACAACGCGGTGGCGGCTCTGCGCAAGGCCCTGACCGCGGTGCCCGGCCATCCCGAGGCTTCGGCTCTCATGGAGCGGGTGCTGACCAACGCCGGCCGCTTGGCTGATCTGGACCGTTTCCTGCGCGAGCACGTGGCCACGGTGCACTCCGACCAGGCGAAGATCGAAGTCCTGTTCAAACGGGCTCACCTGGCCCGCACCTCGCTCGACGACATCGCCGAGGCGATGCGCATCTACCAGGAAATCGTGGCCATCGAGCCACCGGGGGGAACCGCGTCGAAGGAACTGGCTGCCCTGTACTTGGAACGTCAGGACTACGGCAAACTGGCCGAGTTGCGCGAGCGGCAGCTCGAGAAGGCGTCGGACCCCGAGTTTCGTCTCAGCTTGCAGCGCGAGCTAGCGTCTCTCTACCGCGACCGGCTGGGTGACCGTGAGCAGGCCGCGGTGTATCTGCACGCGATCCTGCAAGCCCAGCCCAGCGACCCCGATGCGTTGCGCGCCTATGCCGAGCATTTTCGCCAACGCGGTGCCTGGCGCGAACTGGCCGACGTGCTGGAATTCGCGCTCAACCACGAACTCTCGATCGGCGCCGCAGTTTCCGAACTTCTGCCTCGCCTGGAAGAGGTGGCCGTCATCGCCGAGACCAAGCTGGGCGACATCGATCGCGCGCTGGCGGTGTGGCGGCGGATGTTCGAGCTGGATCCCAGCTACCAGCGAGCGCGCGAAGCCTGCAAGCGCATCCTGCAGAAAGCCGGTCGCTGGGAAGAGATGGCGACGGTTCTGGTCGAGGATGCGGCAGCCGGCGAGCCCGACGCCCGGGCCGAGATTCTCCGTCGCTTGGCCCGTATGTACCTTGATAAGCTCAACTCGCCCGAGCGCGCGGCGGCGGTCTACCGTGATGTCCTCGCGCTTGATGCAAAGGACGCGGCCGCGCTTCGCGCTGTGGTGGAGGCATACGAGCGGGCCGGGCAGTGGGCCGAGCTTGCCGCTCTCTTGCGCAACCAGGTCGAGCTAACCAACGTCGACGCTGAGAAGGTCAACCTTCTGCGTCGCCTGCTCAGCCTGTACGAGGAACCGTTGGCCGATCTGTCGTCCGCCTCGTGGGCTGCGGCACAGATTCTCAAGCTCATACCCAGCGACCGAGACGCCCTGCTGCGGGTGGAGAGCATCTTCGAACGGATGAATGACAAGCCTCGGCTGGCGAAGATGCTCGAGTACCACCTCCGCTACGCCACGACCGCGGAGGAGAAGCTGGCACTGGTCAGGCGCATCGCTGACCTCTTGCAGAACCAGCTCGACGATTTCGACCGGGCCATCCCCTACTGGGAAAACGTGCTCAAGCACGTGCCCGGAGACCAGCAGGCCCTGCAGGCGTTGCTCGCGGGCTACGAAAAGGCGGGCCGGCTCGACGATCTGGCGCGCACGCTGGACATGCAAATTACCGCTCTGACCGCCGATCCGGCGGCGCAGGCGGAGCTATTGCGGCGGCTGGCTCGCCTGGCGGGTGATGGACTCAAAGAGGCCCCACGCGCCCAACGGGCATGGCAGGACTTGCTCAAGATCCTGCCCGCCGATCGCGATGGACTGGAGGCCCTATCAGCCATCGCGTCGGCGGAGTCCGACTGGATTGGGCTGGCCGACTTGCTGGCGCGCCGTATCGCAGCTTCGACCAATCCGACCGAAGCCGTTCCCATGGCACTCCAGCGCGCCAGCCTGCTGGTCGAGAAGCTGGATGATTCGACCGAGGCGATCCGCGCGCTGGAACACATCATCAGCGATCTCGATCCCGCCAGCGTGGAGGCACACGAGGCCTTGCGCCGGGTGGCCGAGGCTCGCAACGATTGGCCGCGCGTGGCCAGCGTGGCGGAACGGCAGTTGGGCTTTGCCACGGATCCCAAAGAACGAGTCATGCGGGCACTGGAAATCGGAGGCCTGTACCGCGACCGCCTGCATGATGCCAAGAAAGCCATCGAGGCCTTCGAACGGGCGGTCGAGATCGAGCCCGAGCAGTCGGCGGCGCTCCACGCCCTGGCGCCTCTCTACGTCGAAACCGACGACGGTGAAGCGTTCATAGCTACCGCGGAAAAACTCCTGCGTCAGACCGAGGACGCTACACAACGGCGCCGGCTGCTCTTCGACATGGCCGAAGCGGCCGAAAAGATGCTCAGCGAGCCGCGCCGGGCTTTCGAGTTAGTCCGGCGTGCCTACGTCGAGAGGTCTGACGAGGAGTCGCTGGCTCGCTTGGAAGCGACCGCCGAGTCCCACGGGCTGTGGGAGGACCTCATCAAGGTGTATGCGGGCGAGGGCGCGCGCTCGGCTGATCCGCTGGCCCAGGTGCAGGTGGCGAAAAAGGTGGCGGAATTGTGCGAGATCCGGTTGCAACTACCGGCGCGCGCCTTCACCGTGCTGCGCGAGGCGCTGGCCCACGATCCGGCGGGGACAATCCTGCTTCCCGAACTAGAAAGACTGGCTCGGACCACCAAGGATTGGCAAGGACTGCTCGACGTCTACGCGCAAGTGGCACGCGGCCGTCCTGTGCCGGAGGACCGATTCGCCCTCCTCGGCCTGCGCGCAGGCGTGCGCGAGGCCGAGATGGGCGATCCATCGGGTGCGTTTGACGAGTTGTTGCGCGCTTACGCTCTCAGCCCGGGCCACGAGGCCACTCGGCTCGAAATCTCGCGTCTGGCCGAGGTGACCGGGCGCTGGGAGGACGCGCTGGCGGTCGAAGGGCAAGCCTTCCTGCGGGCCGCCACCACGGCGGAGAAGGTGACCGTGGTGCGGCGGGCAGCGGTCTTGGTCGAAGAAAGGGTCAAGGATCGGGTGCGCGCCTTCCGCGCCTACCTGAATGCATTCCGGTTGGCGCCCGAGGACGAAGAGATTGCGGCCAACCTGTGGCGGCTGGGCGAACTGATCGGCAGCTATGAACAGGCGGAACCGGCGCAGACTTCCCCCGCCCCGCCCGCCGAGCAGCAGGGGACCACTTCCGAGAGCGATGTCGCTGAGGTGGTATTCTTGACCCCGGCGCCGGTGGCAGTCGGTGGAACGGCCGCCCCTCTTCTGGAATTCGATGAAGTGACGGGCGAGATCGAGATTGGCGACGTGGACATCGTGGACCCGGCGGAGTCGCCTGACCTGCCAGCGTCGGGCGGCGCACCGGCCGCGGCCGGCTTCGAGACGCCCTGGCAGGAATGGGTGCAAGCCTATGAGTTGTTGCCCGCCGATCTGATTACCCGTCATCACTACCTGAAGAAGCAAGCCGAGATCTGGGAGGTTGGCGCCCACAACAACGATCTGGCGCTGCAAACCCTGGAGCGGGCTTTCGTCCTGCAGACCACAGACGAATCCGTACGCGCCGAGATGGAGCGGTTGGCGCGCCAAGGTGACTGCTGGGATCACGTCTGCGAGATCTATCTGCGCGCGGCCGAACGTGAATCCCGTCAAGCAGCAGTAGCGCTGCACCTGCGGGTTGGCCAGATCCGCGAGGACCTTGGACGGATCGATCTCGCCGAGGAGCGCTACCGCAAGGTAATCGTGCTGGAGACCGACAACCCCATCGCGGTCGATCGGCTTGAGCAGATCTACCGAAGCCAGGAGCGCTGGGCTGACCTGGCGCAGGTGCTGGAACGTCGGATCACAGTGCCGGGTGGACGCCTGGAAGGCACAGAAGCGCGCCAGCGCGCCTTCGAACTCGCCGAACTCTACGAAAAACGACTGGAACGGCCCTACGAAGCAGTGGACACGCTCGAGCGCCACGTGGCAAGCGCCGAGGAGGAAGAGCGCGGACTGGCGGCGGGCAGCCCACACGCCCCCGCGCTGGCGATAGAGGCGCGTGCCGGCTACTCGGCGCTGGCGCGTCTGTATGGTCGGGTTGGCATGGCGCAGAAGGCGGCCGCGGCGCTGCCGCGTGAGCTGGAGTTGACGGGTGAGGGAGAAGACGCACGCGAGGCGCGCTGGCGCCTGGCCGAGATCTACGAACGTGAGCTGTCGCTGCCCGCTCGGGCAGTGGACATGTACGAGGACATCCTGAAACGAGCGCCCCGGGACGCCGAGGCCCTGGCAGCGCTGGACCGTTTGCAGCAGGCGATGGGTCGCTTCGAAGCCTTGACAGAGGTGCTGCGTCGGCGCGCCGAGATCACGGACGGTACCGAAAAGAACGAACTGGTGTGGCGACGCGCGCGCATCCTGGAAGAGAAGCTGGGCAATCCGGAGGCTGCGGCGGCCTGCCTACGCAGCCTGGGCTCCGACGCACTCTCCGACGAACGAACCGCGGCCGCGCTCTTGCGCAACCTGCGCAGCGCGGGCCTGGCCCACGAGGCCCTGCGCATTCTTGAGCAGCGCATCGAAGTACTGACCAAGGCCGGCAACGACCCCAAGTTGATTGCAGCCCTGAACCTCGAAATGGCTCAACTCAAATCCGACGATCTTTCGGACCCCAAGGGAGCCCAGCAAGCCATCGAGGCGGCCTTCGCGCTGCAGCCGGAAGATCCGGCAGTCCTCGCTGCGCTGGCGCGCTTCCACCTGAAACACAACGATTTTCAGGCCTACGCGGCCGTTCTCTTGCGCCGGGCCGATGCTCTGGCAGGCCAGCCCGAACAGGCGGCGGCCTTGCTGGAGGCGGGCGCCGTGTTCCGCGATCAGCTTGGCCAGGCGGCCGAGGCGCGGGCCTGCTTTGAACGGGCGGTCAATCTCCATCCTTCGAATCCCGAGGTACTTGCGGCGCTGGCGGCCATGCTCGCTGGCGAGGGCCGGCTCGACGAGGCCAAGGCGCTGTACGAGCGGCAGCTCAGTCTGTGCGACTCGCCCTCGGCCAAAGCCGCGGTGCTGACCAATTTGGCCCGCGCATTGTGCGAGAAACCGGACGGTCTGCCCGAGGCCGAGCGGCGGCTCGACGAGGCGCTGGATCTCGACCCCAATCACCTGCCTGCCGTGGTCACCATGGCCGACATCCTGTACCGCGAAGAGCAGTGGGATCGGGCCGAACGCAGATTGAATGAGGCGCTCCGGCGCATGCGAGGCCAGCCCGAGCAGACGGCCAAGCTGTATCACCGGCTGGGCGAGGTCTACGAGAAGCTGGGCCGCCTTGACGAAGGCTACCGGCAACTGGTGGAGGCCGACAAGGCTCTGCCCGGACAACTCATGCTGCGCATTGCACTTGGCGAGAACCGCTTCCAGGCTCGACGCTGGCGGGACGCGACCACCCACCTGGATGGGATCGCGGATCATGCGGCTGCGCCCAACTACCCCGAGGAAGTGGCGCTGGCGCTGGTCCACGGCGCGATGGCCGAGTTGCGACAGAAACGGCCCGAACGCGCCGTTGCCCTACACGAGGCCGCGCTGCGCCTGTCCCCCAGCCATCCCCAGACGCTGCGCGCGCTGGCGGACCTGGCGATTGAACGCGGAGACAAGCTGGAGGCGGCGCGATCATTGCGCCTGGTGGCCGAGTCATGTGGCGATCCGGCGGAGCAGTGCCGGCTGTACGAACAGATAGGCGATCTGCACCTTGCTCTGGGCAACATGGGGGCAGTCCGTGAAGCCTACGAAGAAGCGGTGGCCCGAATTGAGGCTGACAGCCAGGACCAGGTGCCCCTGCTTGAGAAGACGGCGGCGGCACAGCGGGCCGAGGGTGCCTTGCGGGCCGCCATCGAAACCGCGCGCCGGATAGCGGACATAGTGGTCGAGCCCAAAGAGCGGGCGGCACGCCGACACGAAATCGCCGGGTTCGAGATGGAGCAAGGCAACTTCGACAGGGCGGCGGACTTGCTTGAGCAAGTGATCGCGGATGATCCCACCGACGAGACGGCTTTGTGGGGCCTGTGTGAAGCCTACGAGCGAGCCGGCCGCGGGGCTGACGTCGCCGGAACCCTGCAACGTGTCCTGCCCCAACTGGCCGAACCGGCGGCTGACGCGGATCTGGCGCGTCGGCGCGCGGAACTATGGGCGAAGCTGGGCGCCTTGCTGGTTGCCACTGATCCGGCGGCCGCAATGGGCGCCTTGCAGGCGGCGATCACGGCCGACCCCCATCGCGTGGAGGCACGATTGGCTCTGGCGGAGATCTACGGCGCGCGTCCCGAATATCGAGAGATGGCTATCGAGAACCACAAAGCCATCCTGGTCTTCGATCCGATCCGACAGGAATCCCTGCACGCTCTGGCTGCCGATCACATTCGCCTGGCGCGCGTGGATCGGGTTCGCTGCCTGCTGGAGATTTTGGACCTGTTCGGCTTCGCCACCGATGAGGACAAGGATTTCTTGGCGCAGAACCCGGCGCCCGAACGCAAGCCCGACGACCCCTATGCGGGAACCCTGGAGGACGGCGGGCGCGGACAGTTTCTGGATCCTCTGCAAGACTTGCACTTCATGGCCGAGGTGCTGGCCGCCGTGTGGGAAGGGGCGCCCGGACTCTCGCAGGCCAACCTGGACAGCTTCGGCGTCACCGCCAAAGACAAGGTGTCAACCGTGGCGGACCTGGCCATAGCCCAAGTCTGGGGGCAAGCCGCCAAGGCACTGGGCAACCGGCGCACCAGTCTCTACCTGCGGCCGGATGCCGACTTCGACGGAATCAGCCTGGTTGGCGTGGCGCCGCCTGCGATCGTGGTCGGTCCGCGCCTGGCCAACGAAGCCGCAGTCGGCGAGCTGCGCTTCCGCATCGGCCGCGCCCTCGAGCTGAGCCGGCCCGAGTACCTGCTGGCTGCGACACTGCCGGCACCAGAGTTCGACATGCTGTTCACCGGCGTGCTCAAGGCCTTCCACCCCAAGCATGCGCGCTTCCGGGCTGGCAGCGAAGACGCCGCAGCGGAGCAGGCCGCCAGGTTGAAGAAGGCCCTGCCCTACAAGATCGCCAAGCGGGTGGGCGAGCTGTTCCAAGAGCACGCCGATGTCGCCCTCGATCCGACGCGCTGGCGCGAGGGGGTGCGCGAAGCGGGCAACCGCGCCGGGCTGCTCATGAGCGGCGCTGCCAGTGTGGCGGTGCGCATCGTTGCGCGAGAATCGATCCCCGGGGCCGCGGACGCGCCGAATCCCGAGACCCTGCGCGAAAGCGCCGGACGGCCCGGCCCCCTGCGCGACCTGCTTCGCTTCGCCGTCAGTGACGCCTATCTTGACGCGCGCGATCTGCTCGGCCTGGGGCGTCCGGCCGCATAGCCCCCCGCACCGGCCCCGCATTGACACTAGCCTCGGGCCCGACTATAAGCGGCCACTCTGGTTACCCCGCGAGGATGGCGGAACTTGGTAGACGCACTAGCTTGAGGTGCTAGCGGTTAACAGCCATGGGGGTTCAAGTCCCCCTCCTCGCACAACGGAACCCCTTGGAGACAAGGGGTTCAGCAGATCGGTGATTCGGCGGACGTATTCTTCTGGCTCGGCTGTCGCAGAACGACAACCTGCCCGAACTCGCGGCCTTCATGCGGGCTTCGCAGGGCGTGCGGCGTCTGGGGTCAGCAGCGCTTGACCTGTGTTTCGTCGCCTGTGGCTGGCTGGATGGGCTCTGGTAGCGGCACATCAAGTCCTGGGACCTGGTGGCCGGAGCAGCCATCCTGACTGCGGCCGGGGGCCAGGTCAGCGATCCTGGAGGTGGACCTTTTGTCCCGGCGACCGGCTGCGTCCTGGCGAGCAACGGCAGGATTCACCAGGCCATCCTGGATGAGTTGAGAGCGTCTCGGCGATGATGATCCGCACCGATGGTCGCACTGTAGACCGGCATGCGTGCGGCCGGCACGAAGCCGAGCCCGGAGGACACATTGACAATAGCCGGCTGGTTCTTGCCAATCAATTGGGGGACAAACAGCCCTGACAACATGATTGGCGCTTCCAGGTTGATTCTGACCTCCCTCTCCCGAGCCAGAAATGCGTCGGCGCCCTTTGTGAAGTCGATGTCCCTTTGCACGCCGGCATTGTTGACCAGGATGTTCAGATCCTTGAAGCTCGCGCTCGTCCATTCGGCCAGCGATTTGCAATCCGCTTCCTTTGCCACATCGCAGGTCCTAACGTGAAACTCGGGATGCTTCTTGCGCGCGTCCAGGAGCCTTGCTTCCCTTCGACCGCAAATGATGACCTGCTTCCCTGCCTTCAGAAAAGCTTCCGCCATCGCGAAGCCAATGCCGGTCGCGCCGCCGGTGATCAAGACCGTGTTTCCCGAGAGCTTCATGGGGTGCCTCCCTGTCGTTTCTTCATTCGCCGCTTTTGGGTCATCGTAGCCTCCCGGCTTCGTTCAAAATGCTTACCCCTTTATACCTTGTTCGGCCGACACCGCGCCGGACCACGATCCCGGTTCCCCTCACCGGGCGCGACGGATATCATCTTGCCGGCCGTGGCAGAAGCATCCAAGCGCAGCGTCTTGTCCGTCCTGACCAAGGGACGACTGGAAGATCTGGGGCGCGAGTTCGGGGTTTCGTTGCCAGCCACGGCGACCAAGGACGCCCAGGTGGCGGTTTTGGCCGACTCGGCGCTCGATCTGGGCAGCGTTCTCGGGCGCCTGCGCCGGGATGAACTGCGGTCGGCTTG
>Ga0182021_10001001_pt1 | contig 32249 bp, 33 predicted proteins | sample 612E3MmetaG_FD_120493 | JGI IMG/M metagenome (GOLD analysis project Ga0182021, IMG submission 120493) | Permafrost microbial communities from Stordalen Mire, Sweden - 612E3M metaG (Illumina Assembly) | ecosystem: Environmental > Terrestrial > Soil > Wetlands > Permafrost | place: Sweden... | reverse complement strand
CTCGTGAAAAAAGCTTGATTTCTTGTGTGTGTGCAAATAATCCTAATGCAAGTGCTGCTGTGGCTGCAATGCGACCGGACATTGTGTCTTTTGAGCCGCCTGAGTTAATTGGTACTGGAATTCCTGTTTCGAAAGCTCAGCCGGAAATAGTCAACAATACTGTTAAGTTTGTTAGAAAAGTAAATCCTGATGTAACCATTTTGTGTGGGGCGGGAATAAGCCAAAGTGAAGATGTTTCAGTAGCACTCACGCTTGGAACTCAAGGTGTACTTGTCGCAAGCGGCATAGTCAAAGCGAAAGACCAATATACTATTCTACGTGCTTTTGCCGACGCAACAAAACGTTAATTGCGTGAATGACTTGAAAGTTGAAGCCGAATGTGAATCATGTTTACTTTCAAGAGGGCAAGTGGCAACCTATCAAGCCACAACAAATCCCGCCCTTCGTTTTAGATGTCTAGCCGAAATAGTGAAACTATTAAATAGAGAATTCAAATCCAATTCCGTCGCTGCAGAGATAGGCACAAAAAGAGACCGCATAATAAAACAACTAACAAGCAACACTGATCCTTACCTTCGGACTAAACGGTTAGCTAACGAGAAAGCCCTCAAAATGCTGCCCCATGCAAAAAAACTGGTGTTAGAAGGCAATAATCAACAGGAACGATTCAAAAAAGCCTGCCTCTGCGCAATCGTCGGCAACATTATGGAGTTTGATATTCCAGGCCACAAATTCAATTTGAATGATTTAGCCACTTGTATTAGAGAAGCGTCTAAAGACTTAGTTATTGATGATATTGACAAAGCTTACGCGTTAGCAAAAAAAGCAAATACTGTTCTTTTCTTGGCGGATAATGCTGGAGAAATCGTTTTTGACACATTGCTCGTTGAACAATTAAAAAATATGGGGCTAAAAGTAATTTATGTTGTGAAAGGCGGACCAGTAATTAACGACGCCACCATGGACGATGCGACGATTTCAAACATGGATAAACTAGCTGATGAAGTAATAACAACAGGAACCGACGCAGTTGGCTTACAGAAAAAAGAAGTTTCAGCAGAATTCTTAAAAGTCTATGACGCAGCTGAACTGGTTTTTGCTAAAGGCATGGGATACGCCGAAACCCTCACCGAATACAAACTGACAAAACCGCATCTGCTAATGTTCCGCACAAAATGCGCCCCCGTAGCGAATTATTTCAGTATTCCACGAGACAAAAACGTCGCAAAGCTGATGCCGTAAATGAAGTTACCCGCCATAACCTACCAGAAAGATGACATTTCCCGTTTTGGCGAACTTGTAGAGAAAGAGTGGCTGATAACCAACGGTTTGGGCAGTTACGCTTCCTCAACCGTTCTCGGAATTAACACCCGCAAGTACCATGGGTTGCTTGTTGCCGCATTAGATCCGCCTGGAAACCGCACCGTCTGCGTCTCAAAACTCGATGAAGACGTGCTCGTAGGCGATGACACCTACAGGTTAGGCTCTAACGAGTTTCACGACGTAATTTATCCAGACGGCTACAAGTTGATTTCGAAGTTTTCACTCGACCCCTTTCCCACCTACGTCTATGATGTTGGCAATGTTGATATTAGTAAGACGGTTTTTATGCCAAAAAACAAAAACGCCGTCATCGGAACCTACAAAGTTACAAACAGAAATAGCCAAGATGTTATCTTTAGGCTTTTTCCTCTCTTGACCTGCAGGTACTTTCACACTGTCATTTACAGATTGAGTGTCCCGTTGAATTTTACCCTCAAAAGTGACAGTACACAATTCCAGACAACTTTTCAGCGACCACAAGCCACAATCGCCTGCCACATAACCGAGGGAGAATTCAAAGAAAAAATAAACTGGCTAAACCACATACATTACCGCGACGAATTGCAGCGGGGCGAAGCCGATGTGGACGATTGTTTCCAACCTGGGTACTTCGAAGTGCAAGTGCCACCTAATGGAGAGAAAGAGCTTGCAGTAACATTTGCCGTGAGCCATGAAAGCCAACAGGCCCAAGACGTTTTAGATTCAGTTGGTAGCACAATCCAGGCTGTTAATAGCTCCTTCAACCAAGAAGTGAATCAACGTAGCGATTTGATAACTCGGTTTTATCGGGATCATCCAGATGTGCCGATGAGCGATTGGTTGAACTGGATTCGTCTTGCCGCCGACTCCTTTATGGTGGAAAATGCCGATGGCAAAAAAGCTGTAATCGCCGGTTACCATTGGTTTGAGCCGTGGGGCAGAGACACATTCATCTCACTGCCGGGGCTAATGCTTGTTACAAGCAAGTACAACGACGCAAAAGAAATATTGCTAACCTTCATGCACTATTGCAAGAGCGGGTTGATTCCTAATTTTATTTCAGATAAGTCGGGCATCCCAGTTTACTATACAGTTGATGGAACTTTGTGGTACGTGAACGCTGTACTTCAGTACCTTAAGTACGCTGGCGACTTTGCGTTTATCAAAGACGAATTATGGGAGAAACTGCAATCGATAGTTGAGAACCATCAAAAGGGCACTTTATTTGGCATACACATGGATAACGACGGTTTGCTCATGCATGGTCCCAGGCTTACATGGATGGACGCCAGCGTAGGCAACGATGTGATAACGCCCAGAACAGGAAAAGCAGTTGAAATCCAAGCACTATGGTACAACACCCTGCGAACAATGGAGCTGCTCGCAAACAAGTTCGAGGAGCCCGACTTAGCTAAAAAATATGAGGATATGGCAAACCAAACCCGACAAAGCTTCAACATGAAATTCTGGAACCCAAAAGATGGCTGCCTCTTCGACGTGGTCGATGACAAAGTGGACCCTTCGATTCGTCCTAACCAAATATTCGCTGTCTCACTCGACTACTCCATGCTTGATGGAGAAAAAAGCCAAAAAGTTGTCGACACCGTGAACCGCGAACTTGTAACGCCTTACGGGTTGAGGACTCTGTCGTTAGGTGATCCCAAATTTGTTGGCAAATGCATGGGCGACAGTCGGAGCAGAGATATGGCTTACCATAATGGAACGATTTGGCCATGGCTGCTAGGACCCTATGTTACTGCGTACTTGAAAGTCAACGATTATTCTGGTAAGGCGCGTGAGCAAATGCTCGAAAACCTCATCCTGCCCCTCTTCACCGTTGGAATCCAACAGGGCGGCTTAGGAACGATAAACGAAATTTACGATTGCGACCCTCCAAATGAGCCAAGAGGCTGCATCTCCCAAGCATGGAGCGTAGCTGAACCATTAAGAGCCTATATAGAAGACGTGTTAATGGTTAAACCAAAATATACAAAAGAAATTTTAGGCATTTAGGGCTTTATTGCATTTTTTAAGCTTTCAGCGGCGGATTCTGGAGTGACTGTATTGATATAGGTTCCAGTGCTTAGCTCAAAGCCTGCCCAAATTGACAATTTAGGATAAACTTCCAAATGCCAATGGTAATAGTCTTTTGCTGCTTCATTTATGGCTAAATGAACTCCATAATTGTATGGGGGGTCATTGACAATGTCTTTTAAGGCTTTAAGGCTTAATTTAAGGGTTTTAGCCAATGCTTCCACTTCAGCACCTGTCATATCAAGGATGGTAGCGGCGTGTTTTTTTGGTGCAATCCAAAATTCCATTGGGTTAATGCTAGCGTAAGGAGCAAAAACAACGAAATCAGAATTGTCATAGATAAGCCGTGGACCCTTAGCTTCTCGTTCGATTATGTCGCAAAAAGCGCATTTCCTATGCAATCTATAGTATGCTTTGCTTGCATCTAACTCTTCTTGAATTGTAGATGGAACTATTGGTGTTGCGATTATTTGGCTGTGAGCATGGGAAAGTGAGGCGCCTGCTTCTTTGCCAAAATTCCTAAAAATTGAAACATACTTGACGTATGGTTTTACGCTAAACTCTTTTAGCCGGTCAATGTAGGCATGTATGACCAGTTCCAATTGAGGCAGTTCAGCGTCAGCAGGATCCTCATCATGATTAGGAGATTCAACAATAACTTCATGACCCCCAATCGCCTCGCCAAAACATTCACTCTTCAAAATTTGTGCCGTGTCTTCTATTTGTTTAGCCGTACTAAAAGCGGGGTAAAGGTTCGGGATCACACGGACAAGCCAGTTTTTTGGGCGCTCACCTGTCAACGGATCTTGAGTTACATTTACTCCATCCTTCTCTTTGAGATAAAGCATGGTGGCCGGCGGGGTTAAGTGCTCGTTGCCAACACACATCGGGCAAATTGTGGTTTGGGCCGTTTCAGCCTTTGGCTTCGCGAAATCGGTGGGTCTGCGACTTCGTTCGGTTGCAATTACGACCCAACGATTAAGCAGGTAATCTTTCCTTAATTCATTGTAGGGCATATGTAAGCTCTCAGGGCAAAAAGGGATTGGCAGCATTTTAGTGTAGCGATACTGCTACTATTAGGATTTAATTTCACAAACTTTCCTAATTCCTTTTTTGTCCGACTTTGACAAATTAAAAGTGAATTATTAAGGCTTTGTGACTGAGTTCAACGCATTTTATGCTGAAGAGGAGTTTCAGTGTTCACTTTTGAGTCTAAGAATTTTGATAATGCGACTTCTCAGGTGAAATGAAAATAGGTAAAACTGTTCCTTATTGTTGTATGATTCTAGAATCTAAATATTCTTCTAGGAAGTTTTAGAGACTCATTATCGAGCGATGAAGACAAGCAATCGTTCGGTAATGTTATGAATTTATGCCGAAATAATGCTGTGGCACTGGAAGTGCCTGCTATCCAATAATTTTGAAACGAGTGGATGAAAATGATCTATTACGAAACCATGGCTATTTTTGTGAATTCTACAAAAGCTTACTCAGCCCTAATTTTTTCTCAATTGTTTTTTTGGTAACTAAAAAAGGGGAAAGTGAGTTTTGGCTTCGTAATTTTTATGGCCGTTTTCTAAGCATCAACATTGCCAGTATTGCGCCTATTATTATTATCACTACTATGATTGCGGCTACTCCTATCATGAAGTCAGTTGTTGTTGCAAAGTTTGATGCGGCTGCAGTGGTTGGAGCTGGTGTTGTTGGTGTTGAACTAGCGTGGAAGGCTGTTGCTGCTGACGATGGATAGTAGGATTGAGTGCCTGCAAAGGTTGCGGTTACAGAGTAGTCACCCGAAATGTTTGGTGTCCATGTTAGACTGTATGTGCCGTATGCATTGCTTGTGGTTGTGCCGATGTCTCTGTAGTTGCCGTTAGAGTCTGTGACTGATATTGTCACTGGTACCCCTGTTATGTTGTGCGGCATTGCTTGCTGTTCATAAACTGCTTCCATAAACGGTGTCATGCTGTCGTCAGAAACGCATGGAAGACCGTTTGGAAAGTTGGCTGCTACTGCATTTTGTAGTGAACCTGCAGAGATATCGGTAACTGTGCCACTGATGGTTATTGGTGTCGAAGTTGTTACCTCTATGCTAGGTGCTGTAACAGTTACTTTGGTAGGTCCCATGCCATAGGCGTAAATTTGGTTGTCATAGCAGTTTAGGGTTGTCATGACGCCGTCTGAAATTGCTGGAGGGCTTTCAATGTTGAAACCCAGTATGCTCCATACCGGTTCTCCATTTGTGGTGTTTAATGCTAGAAAACTAGATCCACGGAACATCGGCGGACTGTATTGGTGACCTTCTGGAACGAATAGTATTCCGTTAGCAACAGTTCCCACTGAGAAGGTCCATAATGGCCATACACCATAAGGCGTGTCAGTCCCAGATGGACCACTTATTTGTTCGGTAGTTGTCGCCCAGTTTATGGCTCCTGTTGCCATGTTGATAGCATATATGGTTCCTCCGAAGCCCCACAAGTAGCATGTGCCATTTGCAGAAACATACTGATAGCCACCAATGCTGTCGTAAGGATTAGGGTTTGGAAGTGAAACAGGGCCCCATACCTGCGTACCTGATGTCATACTGTAGCCAGTAATTACAGCCGTATTATAGTTGACTTCAGCATAGACTCCAGCTGTAGCCGGAATAGTGGTTGTCCTTGTGTAGGGAGTTTCCGTCCGATTAGTTATCCATAGCTGTTGTCCTGTATCTGCGCTGTAGCCTGCTTCAATTATGAAGCCTGCTTGGAATCCGCCCGCGATGCCGCTTGAGTCAGTCATCAACACTACTCCATTCTCGATACAGTTGCCGCTGATTGCTAGAGTGGTATTTAGATAAAGATTATTGGCAAAGGTTTGAGGAAAAGCAACACCTGAAATATTGGTAGCTATTGGTGCGGTCCATTGTATTCCATCTGCGAAGGGAATGATGCCGTTGCTTGGGGGTCTCCAGAACCAAGCATCTGCACTTGTTTGACCATAATATTGGGCTGGTTGGTTCAAAAGAATTGCTCGTGTTGAGTTCCACATGTTGAGCGTTGGCGCATTTGGATTGGCAGCGTTAACGTAGTATCCGATCAAGTCTCCAGAATTATCTTCAATAAGCGTCATTGCAGTGCAGTTGACAATGCTAAGTATGTAGCCTCCACTCACAGCGTCATACATACTGTAAGTGGTTCCAGTGAGAGTTGTAGTGATCGAAGCGTAAGTTCCAGGATTCAAGATTGTTTGCTTTGCCGCGGGAACTGTGAGCATGTTGCCAGTTAATGTTGGGACTCCGAATGGATTTCCTGTAGCCCAAAGGTATGCAAATGCGCCATATTGATTGGGTGATACGTAATTGAGCGTTTGACCGCATCGTAGAATTGGTCCCAATGTTGATCCGACAGTTGTGTTCTTCACCCATAGTGTCTGTCCGGTGTGTAAGTCTACGGCAGCCCATCCCGTGGGATCACTTGAGGATCCGGGATAAACTTCGTAATAGAGGACTCCGTCTATTATTATTGGCGCAAATTTGGGTTCATATTGTGCGGGTGCGTAAAAATGTGTTAGAGAGTCTCCGCCGAATTCTCCTCCTATTTGGCCTCCTGGCGCTGCAGGTTGAGTCCACAGAATGTGAGCGGTATGTGGTGCTAACGTGTAGGGATTGTAGTTTCCACTAGAATTGTATTGTCCAGTGTTGGCGAATGTCGATACACCAAGCCCAAGCCAGTTCCCGCTAATAGTAGACCATAGGTCGTTCACTGAGTTTATTGGGCGAGTCCAATAGCTTGTTGGAAGCGGATTTTCGGGAATGGTTGGTACTGCGTTTTGTTGCACCAGAAGGGTTGTCTTTGCGGTGCTAGGTCCGTAATAGTCGCCAACAAACGGATTAGTTGCTGTTCCCGGAGCGAGATTGTTTCCTGCTAATGTTTGTCCTGGAAAGCTGAAAACGAAGGTGTAATTGCCAAGTTGGCTGGGCGTGTACAATGTAGACGTTCCTCCTGTATCATCGGATGTAAACGGTCCCAGATTTTCTGTGGTTCCGTCAGGCTTTGTAACCGTCACTTTAAAATTTTGCCATCTATCGCCAAACTGCGCTGCTGCAGTGGGCGGCGGATCGTTGATGAAGAAGCCAAGGGTAATTGTTTGACCGAGACCTGCAGGATTCGGTGAAGCATTAATGTAAGCATAAGTTGGAATATTCAATGGTGGCGAATGTGCCTTAGCATTTGGTACAAGCGTCATTGAAGCTATCATTGAAAGTATGAAGAGTATAACAATCGTCATAGCTGCAATTTTATTATGCGATATTTTCATTTTTCTTTTCTCCTAGAATAATAATGCACATTACTGTGCACAGTTTACTGGGTATGATTTATTCTGAATTTAAGAGCTTGTAAGTTGAGCATGCACTTACAACAAAAAATTTATGAACAAAAAATTCTATATGTTATTGTCTCACTTCCGGGGAATTAATATGAAACGTCTCGACGATAATGTTTCCACATTATCGGAACTCGGTTTGACTACTTCACAGGCAAAAGTCTACCTATCACTAGTAAAATCCCGCAATTTGAAGGCACAGGAAATATCTTTGGTTTCAGGAGTTGCCAGACCAGATGTTTATAGAGTCCTTATTCAGTTAGAGGAGGCCGGACTTGTTGAGAAAACAATATCAAAACCTGAACAGTTCCACGCAATATCCATAGAAAAATGCGTTTCCAATCTAATGCAAATAAGAATAGCGAAAACTGCGGAACTTCAACAAAAAGCATACTTTTTAACCCAAAACTTCCGACGAAACAGTGAAAACGAGGAACTATCCGAAGAATTTCAGTTCTTGCTTATCAAAAACAGAGATGCTGTTTACATCAAAGCTGAAAAAATGATAATAAACGCCAAGAAAATCATTTGCTTTCTGGCATTAAGAAAGAGATTCATTGCTTGGGTTTCAAATTACTCACCTATTTTGGAAGAAGCACTTGCCAGAAAAGTAGTGTTTAGAATAATCATGCCAAAACCAGAGATGAATGAGCATTTAGGAGAACCAATTGAAATGTTAATGAACTACCCAAATTTTGCTTTAAAACTACTTTCAGAGTCTCCCAATGTTGGTTTTAGTGTGTGGGACAGGAAAGAAATTCTCTTTAGCACTTCTGGGATTGATACGCCTTTTCCATGCCCGACTTTATGGTCAAACAACAGAAGCATAGTTGATCTATCACAAAACTATTTTAACTTATTATGGCAAAAAGCCCAAAAGACAAAAACAAAGGAAAGAAAAAATGTCGTTGGCTAAATAACCCCTTTTTTCTGAATCTTTGAGAGCTCTTGAAAGAAAAAGAGTTGTATGGGAAGATTTTATATCTGCTCTTCTCCATAGTTTGGGCAATTGGCTTTGTAGCGCTGGCAACTATGACTGATGAAACAACTTCAAAATCGCATATAGAGCAATTAAAGGCAGCTTTAAACAAGTGGCGCTTAGCCTTTCTGATTTTGGGTTTATCTTACCTAGTTTTGCTTGTTCTTAATCTTTCTAATATGCCGATGAACTGGGATGAAATCGTGCACCTCAACGGTGCTTTGTTTCTAAAACATGGATTATACACAAATTTTGTCAACAACTCATTTTATCCGCCGCTCTTTGACTCTATCACTTTTGGTTTCTTCAATGTTTTTGGCGTAAGCTTATTTTCAGCACGGTTAGTGTCAACGGTTTTTTCTGTTCTTACACTTTGTGCAGTGTTTGAACTTGCATACAGTATGTATGGCGGAAAAGTAGCTTTGCTTTCATCCATTCTTTTGGCAGTTATGCCTGGTTATTTTTGGTTATCAAGAATGGCGCTGCTTGAAGTTATGCTTGTTTTCTTTTTTACTCTCTCGCTGTTTTTCTTTTATCGTTGGCTAAACAACCATCAAAACAAGATGTTGGTTTTCAGCGGTTTAGCGTTGGGTTTGGGTTTTCTGACAAAGTATCAGGTGCTTGCTGCTGCTGTGGTTATGATTGTTAGTTTAGTGGTTTTGGGTTGGGGGCAGCTGAAACACTTGTTTTCAAGATTTACAGTTTTGATTGGCGTCGCCGTAATAGTGGTTGTTCCTTGGCTTGTAATCGCCTACAAGGCTTATGCTTCCCAACTCTTAAGCCAGTGGGCTTATGCCATTCAAATGGGTAACCCCGGCAAATCGCTCTACAGCGTCCGTTTTCCCGTTCCCATTTTTTATTTAGTGGAAATGGTTTGGCCCTACCCCGATATTCACCCCATTTCATTGCTACTTTACGTTGTTGGTTTGGCAGGTTTGGGCTTGTTTTTGTGGCGACGGAAAAAAGAAGACAAATTCCTATTCATCTGGTTTGTTAGCGTTCTGGTGTTTTTCACTTTGATTTCGAATAGGGAATGGCGTTACGTGTTAACTTTGTTCCCGACACTGGCGATCTCTGCTGCATCGCTTATTTTATTCGTTTACGATAGAGCGCAGAGCACTTGGAAGGGTCACATAAGCCTAAACAAGAAGCGAGCGACCAAAGTTGCATCCATCCTATTCATTGTATTCTTGGGGGTTGCAATGGCTATGAGTATAAACGACAATTACACTATCGTTTCAAAATACAATATCCCAATCCACATCCAAGATGCAACCAACTATGCTATCGCCCGCGATGCTGCAAATCAATCGATAATGGTTCTTAGTCCATTCAACTTTTTCAGTAAAGACATGGTAAACTTCTACCTCTTAGCCGACGACCAAACACAAATCCACACATACCAGTACCCCGAGTTGCCAGTCGATACCTACACGCCAACCTTCAACATAGCCGAATTTATTGGTTTGTGCAAGCAAAACAACGTAAAATTCGTTTTCACCTACGAAAACGGAGGAACCGCAACTTACTTCAACACCACATTAAACCTACAACAAATCTATGAACAAATATACGCTTCAGGCAACTTCTCAGGAATATCCGACCAAGCAACATTCGGCACCAACCCACGAAGAATCCTAATCTTAAACTTCACTGGTTAAGCTAGCCCAAAAGAAATGTTTCTCGCTTCTTATTTCTCATTCTTAAGGTTGAAACTATGCGTAATAGGGTAAAAGCATATATCTCTTGACTTGTCCTCTTTAATTTTCAACTTAAGACGTACTTGGCGAAAATATGGATTTAGCCCAAAAAATTCTCAGGCTAAAAAAAGAGAAAAAAGCCGTAATTTTAGCTCATAATTACCAGCGGTCAGAAATCCAAGACATAGCTGATTACGTTGGCGATAGCATAGAGCTAAGCCGCAAAGCAGCTCAGGAAAAAGATGCTGAAATGATCGTGTTTTCGGCGGTAGATTTCATGGCTGAATCAGCCGCAATACTCAACCCAGACAAAAAGGTGCTTTTGCCCTGCTTAGGCGCAAGATGCCCCATGGCTCAAATGCTCACAGTTGACGAGATAAAACGGGCTAAAGCCCAACACCCAGGTGCGCCAGTCGTTTTGTACGTTAACACTTTGGCTTCATGCAAAGCCCACTGTGATATATGCTGCACAAGCGCAAACGCTGTGGAAGTAATTAATTCTCTTGATGCGGAAACTATCCTGTTTGGTCCAGACAAAAATCTAGCTGAATACGTTAGCGAAAAAACAGGCAAAACACTAATTCCACTTCCTGAAAACGGGTTCTGCCCAACACACCTGTTATTCCAGCCAGAAGATGTAACCGTCCTGAAAATGGAGCATCCCGACGCTGCGGTTATGGTTCATCCTGAATGTAGTACTGAAATGCGCAAAGTATCTGACTACGTTGGCAGTACATCTAAAATGTGCCGTTTCGCTAAGGAATCTGACGCCAAAAACTTCATAGTTGGCACCGAAGAAGGCATCCTACACCGCTTACGCAAAGAGAACCCTGACAAAAACTTCTACTTAGCTTACGAAGGGGCAATATGCCCAAATATGAAACTTACAACCCTTGACAGACTATACGCCGCGTTAAAAGAGGAAAAGAACGTTGTTAAAGTTCCTGAAGCAGTTGCAAAGAAGGCTCGCTCTTCACTTGAGCGGATGTTTGAAGTTTAAACGGTCACGATTGTGGTTTTGACGATTTTTACTCCCTTTCGAGTAGTTAATTCATCGCTTAAATGATGTATTTCTGAGGCTTTGCCCTTTACAGCAATAGCTTCTAGGCAGTCTCGTTCGCTTATGTGTATGTGGAGGGTTGAGGTGATGATTGAGGAGTGTTCGTGCTGGGTTTCGGTTAGTTCGCTTTCTAGTCCTTTTGCGTCATGGTCGTAAACCATGAGAATTACGCCAGTTTGAATGGTGTTTTCTTCTTTGATCCATTTTCGCTCAGTTACAAAAAGGGTCACGGCGTCTTGTATGGCTTTGCTACGGCTTTCGTAACCCATTTTGCCTGTTAATTCGTCAAAGTCTTTTAGGAGTTCAGGTGGGAATGTTACGCCTACTCGGACGATTTTTGACATTTATGGTCAAGTAAAAAGTGGGTGTTGTGCCTAAAAGCTTTTATATCATTAGTAATACTAAAATCAAAAAAAGTGTTACGCATGACGGCAAAACCCGGTACCTTCAGCCTTTCACGCAACGAAAAAATACAAATCGCCATCATCTTCACAACACTCATAACCGTCACAGCAGTCGGTTTCTCCGCAGCGTTTGTCATAGGCAAAATCGCCGTCGTATTGGGCGGTTTAGGCATAGTAGCTTACGTTTTTGGTTTACGCCACGGCGTCGACGCCGATCACATAGCAGCCATCGATAATACCACAAGAAAGCTAATGCAGGAAGGCAAGCGCCCCTACACCGTTGGACTATGGTTTTCTCTTGGGCACTCCACCGTAGTGGTTGCCCTCATTGTCGGCTTAATCTTTGCAACACGGGCAGTTGCAACAAATATTCCTGCTCTGCAAAGTGCCGGTGCCGTAATAGGTACTCTTGTTTCAGGAAGCTTTCTCTGGATAATCGGCTTCATAAACGCAGTCATAGTTATTGGCTTGTACAAAATTTTCCAAACATTAAAACAAGGCAAGTTAAATCAAGGTGAACTAGACCATCTCCTCGAAAACCGTGGATTCATGAACCGCTTCTTCCGACCACTCTTCAAAGTCATAAACAAACCTTGGCATATCTATCCGGTGGGCGTGCTTTTTGGTTTAGGGTTTGACACTGCAAGCGAAATTGCCTTAATCGCTATAAGCGTTGGTATCGGCGTTTCCACCAGCATTCCCCTGTATTATGTTCTTGTTCTTCCTTTGTTGTTCACTTGTGGCATGGTTACTGTTGACACTGCTGATGGGGTTGCTATGCGCGTGGCTTATGGCTGGGCTTTCCTTAATCCCGTTCGGAAGATATACTACAACCTCACCGTCACGGTCATATCTGTGCTTGTTGCATGGGCAATCGGCACTATAGAGCTGTTGCAGGTGCTTTCAAATGAACTAAACCTTAGCGGGCTATTCTGGAGTTGGCTCCAAGGTCTCAATTTTGAAATGATTGGTTTTGGAATAATCGGCATCTTCATAATATCTTGGCTGGCTTCTTTCGGCTACTGGAATTACAAAAAATACGACAAACTGGACCCATTTAACCAGAACCAACAACCTAAAATAAACACCAACGCTTAACTTGAAGCCGAAGAAAATGACAAAACCAAACGAACTGACAGCAACAATAGAATTCGCTCGCAAACTCCAAGGACATGTAGGACCGTACTTAGTTATCGGCTTAAAAATGGGAGCTGCAGCCAAAAAAGCCCTAAACATTTCTGATACAGAATCAACGCATCTTAGCTGAGGTTGCAGTTCCACTTTATCCTCCATTTTCCTGCTTGCTTGACGGCATACAAGTTTCCACAACATGCACCGTCGGCAACCAAAGACTCAGCATCAAAAACGCAAAATCAATTGAAGCAACATTTACAAAAGAAAATAGCTCAACGATAATCAAAATAAAACTCGCCAAAGGGTTCAGCGAAGAACTGGAACAATTGCATTTACAAAATCAGCTTGATGAGGAACATGGTTGGGAAATAGCAGGACTGCCTGAGAACAAACTCTTTACAATTAAGATTGAATAGTAGATATTTTAGTGCTGAACCAATAATGTTTTTAGCGTCACAGCGTTGAACTTAATGAAGAATCATGCAGGACATCGAAATAGCAAAAAAACAACTACTTGACAAAGAATTAACCCTTGCCATAGCTAAAAATGGCCAAGTGATATTCCAAACGGATTCTCACAGGATCTCTGGTTTCATACATGCAATTGACACATTAGGCACTCAACTGAATGGCGCTTCAGTGGCTGATCGTGTAGCTGGAAAAGCCTTGGCGCTCTTATGCATTTACGCTGGAATAAATGAGATATATGCAGAAGTTCTAAGCAAGAAAGCCCAAGCCCTTTTCGATGAGAAAGGTATAGCTTGTCAGTGGAATCAGCTAGTGGATAATGTTTTGGATTTAAGTAAAACCAATATGTGCCCATTTGAAAAGGAAGCCGAGAGCATAAATAACCCCCAAGATTCTTATTCAATGTTCAAGGTTTTGTTGGAAAAAATGAAGACCTGCAGTTAAAATTTGACAATTTAGATTAATAGCCTTTTTTGTGGAAACTAATAGAAGCTTTAAATTAGTTTCTTCGTAAATTCAGAACTCAAAGGCAAGCATGAATGAACAAAATTAGAGTGGGAATACAGCGATTAACTGCTAAAATAGAGTCTTTGAGCACTCTCCAGAAGTTCTTTCTGATTGCTCTGTTTTCTTTTGTTGTTTTTGCTCTAAGTAAGGGTCCGCCGCTTGGGCAAAACCACTTTGTTTATTTGGCTGATGCTTTCCTTCACGGCAGGTTAAGTGTTTCAGGTGGCGGTACAGTGCTTGCTGAAATCGTTCATCTAAAGGGCAATTACTTTGTGGTTTATCCACCGATGCCCGCTATAATTTTGATGCCTTTTGTTGCAGTTTTCGGCACATCTGTTGATCAGAGTTTAATGTCAATAATTCTTGCCAGTTTAGCTGTATCGGTAATATGGCTTATGCTTAAAAAAACTGGGGTAAAGGGCAGCAAGGTTTTGTGGCTTACAGCTCTTTTTGGTTTTGGAACATGTTTTTGGTATACTGCAGCTATAAGAAAAATGATTTTTTTGTTGGGTTATTGTTAGGTTTTGCAGCTCTATCACGTCTTCCTGCAGCTCTAGCTTTTCCTTTCTTTTTGCTTCTGATATATGAGCGGCATGATTCTTGGAAGCCAAGGTTTAAGCAAGCTGCCTATTTTATCATAGGCTTAGCCATACCCATTGCATTATACATGCTCTACAACTTTGCACGATATGGGACTATCCTGGATGCAGGATACGGTCTTATACCTGGAATCCAACAGGATCCATACTTCCAACAGGGAATCTTTAACCTTGCGTATATTCCCCGGAATATTTACGCGATATTCTTCCAGGGCCCTCTCCTTCTCAACTCATTTCCCTACTTCAAACCATCGTGGATGGGATTAGGTTTGTTCTTCGCTACACCCGCCTTTATCTATATCTTCAATGGTCCTTGGAACAAGCTAAGCAAATATTCTGCTCTAGCCGTATTATGTATCCTTCCACCATTGATTACGCATGGCACAGTTGGGTTTACCCAGTTTGGTTACCGTTTCAGCCTTGACTTCACACCGTTTCTAATTTTGCTGGCTGCTAAGGGCATGAGGGAGAACTTGGGTTGGACAGAAAAAGCAGTGATAATTCTAAGTATTCTATTTAATTTGTGGGGCGTTGTGTCAATTATCAAATTTAACTTTGTAAGTTTCTAATGTAAAGATGGGCTTCACGAACGGTTTATATGGCACAAATCTTTAAAATATAACTGTTATTGAGGCGTAAAAATCCATGAGTTCTGAACCTTTTCATGTAACTGATGCAAATTTTGAAGATACTGTTAAGAAAAACAAGTTGGTTTTTGTTGATTTTTGGGCTAATTGGTGTGGACCTTGCAGGGCTTTAGCTCCAACAATCGTGGAGTTGGCGAAAGAGTACAGTGGCAAAGTCTTAATTGGCAAACTTGACGTTGATGAAAACCCAGCAACTGCTGAGCGTTTCCAAGTTTTCAGCATTCCAACAATGATAGTTTTCAAAGATGGTGCTGAAGCAGAAAGACTCGTAGGATTATGTGCAAAGAACAAGATCGCTGATACGCTACAGAAACATTTAGTGTGATTAAGGACCTTTCATTTTTTCATACATTTTTTCAAATGTCCAGCGGATGCTTGATTTCAGTTCCTTAAGCCGTTCCTCATCAACATTTTTAATTATTATTTCTCTTATCAGGTCACCTTCTTTGACAATGTTGTATGAGAACATTTTATCTGCTGCTAGCTGTTTTGCTTTAACAAGTTCAACGTCTTTTTCCTGCATTTTGTTCAATACCTTTTCAACAAGAAAATTGGTGAAAGGGGGTGTGTTGGCTGTGAAGTTTTTGCTTTCATCAGGTAACACGTGAATGGCCTGTTTTTCAAAATAAATTAATGCTAAGGGTTCATCCGTCATGGTTTTGAGGGGTATGACGCTTTCTGGTTCAGGCATAGGTTGGGTAACATGCATTGGTGCTTCTGGCTCTTGCTTTGGTAAAACAACTTCTTTGGCTACAATTACTTCAGGGACTTCTTTGATGTCTCCACGTTTGAAGCCTTTGTCAAGTAAAATACCGTTAACGGTGTCTAAAGCAGCTTGGATTTCTTTTGTTTCAGTGCATAATTTTTCCAGTTGTTCTTCCATTCGTTTTTTGAAAGCGATTAGAGATTTCATTTTTTCTGTTTCTTGAGCCAAAGCAATTCACGCCTGCTCTTATTTTAGCGGTTGATGCTTATCAGTTTTTAGTTTTCCTTTTCCTTTAAGAAAATTTTAAGTATAACATTAGTATAATAAAATATAACAGCATGATTGTTATGCGTCAAATTTTAACAAAAACCAGAAAAGTCGGCGGTTCAATCGTCGTTACCTTACCAAAAGAAATAGTTGAACTCCAACAAATAAAAGAGAACGAATACGTGGAGATCACCGTTAAGAAATGCCGAAAAGACGGTTTCGGTATCTTAAAGGGTATGGCTCCCTTCACAGTCGAAGATGAGATGCAATCGCTTGAGTAGTTATGTCATTGACGCTTGGGCTTGGGTCGAATATCTAATAGGTAGTGAACATGGCGCAAAGATCAACAAATTTTTAGATCAAAGTTATGAAGTTTACACTTGTGCAATTACGCTTGCAGAAGTTGTCAGCAAAGTAGCTCGAGAAAAACGAGACGTTGTAGCAGCGTACAATATGCTTCTTAGCAATTCACAAATTGTCAATATAGATAAAGAACTTTCCTTGCAAGCTGGGCTTCTACATAGTGAATTGAGAAAAACTTTGAAAGATTTTGGTTTGGCAGATGCATATGTATTGGCAACAGCTAGAAAATTAAAGGCCAAAGTTCTGACTGGAGATAAACATTTCAAGGATATCAAGGATGCAATAATTATAAAATAGGTTAGCTTTTTGGCAAATCAAAATTGTTTTCGCCTGTTTTTTATGACTTTTGGGGCTCGCTGATCTTCTTTAGTTGTCCCCTATACATTTCTACGATTTCTTTTGAGGTGGTTGCGTCTTCAGGGCTTTTGTCGGTTCGGTATTTGCCTGTGAAACGTGGAAAACGGATCGCCAATCCGGCTCCTTTTCGTATAGAATCCAGGGCGCATGGGTGAATAGGGCTCAACGTTATTTCGGCGCCTAAAATATCAAGCACTAAGCTAGGTTCAAACCAAACATCCGCTTCCAGCAATGAGACCACGCGGGAGTTCTTTTTGGGAATAATGTGTTTCTGAAGTGTTTCGTGTAGAGTTGCGAGGTCTTTGTCTGTGAAGCCTGTGCCGCATTTAGTTACGGTTTCAAAGGTGTCTTTTTCATCGTTGTAAGTTGCTAAAAGCAAAGCCCCATATGCTCCTACCCGTTTTCCTCTACCATGGAACGCTCCGACAACTACAAGGTCAACGGTATCAGTCATTTCGCTTTTATAATCACGTTTGTATTTTATCCAAAGCCAACCTCGGCTTCCAGCCTGGTAAACAGAATCTTTGGCGACGGATTTGCACATCAAGCCTTCACAACCTTCCGCTATGGCTTCCTCAAAGAAATCCTCAAGTTCCTTTGGACTCTTAACCAACTTTTGAACTGCAGGAGTTACGCGGTCACTTTTCTGCACTATCTTCTCAAGTGCTTTGCGTCGTAGAGGAAGAGGTTCAAGTGTCAGATCTTTACCGTCAACATATAGTAAGTCAAATGGGAATAGCGAGATGGGATATTGTCCGATGGCTTCTTCAATGCCATATTTGCGTCTTCGATGCATTAGCTCTTGGAATGGGCGCATGTCACCAGTTTCTAGATCCATCGCAACGCATTCAGCTTCTAAGATCAGTTCCTTCGCAGAAAATTTTTCTTTAATTAAGTCAACGGCGTCAGGATATTGGCTGGAAATGTTCTCTAAACGTCTGGAAAACAGCATCACTTTGCCGTCTTTTTTATGGGCCTGCACCCGTTCGCCATCGTATTTGTATTCAGCTACGCATTTGCCGCCGAATTTCTCTAAAATCTCCTCTGGCGAAGCTAAACGTTCTGCAAGCATTGGTCTTATAGGCTCAAAAACTATGACTTGAAACTTTTTAATGCCTTCCAAACCTTTCTCGACAACTACGTCCGCAACTCTGCCTAAATCAGAAGAAATGCTGTAAGCACGTTCGACGAGTTCACGAGCCTCTTTTCCCCCAGCATATGCTATTGCTAACGCATCAAGAACAGTCATGTCCGCAATGCCTAACCGAAGGTTAGCTGTTACCGTGCGAATAATCCATTTTGCCTCTTTAGGCGAAGCATCAGTTAATAGGCTACAGAGAAGCGCCATTTTAGTATCTACAGCGCCCGAACCGGAAGTTTTAGCCATCTTATCAAGAGTCTCATAAACATGCTCAACCGTGAGTTTTCTTGTAAAGAAAGTGGATTGCTTACGTTTAATCAAAAGTTTCTCAGATGTTTCGCCGATGTCCCCGCTTTTCTGCAGCTCATTTAGAATAACACTTTCGCTTTGTCCAGACGCTCGGGCTAGGGCTTTTATTGCAAGTTTTTCGGCAATACCCATTTCAACGCCCATGAAATCTGGGTACAATTTGCCCTGAGTTAAATAAACAACCTTTGCAATGACATCTTTAGGCGTTTTTTTCAGCAACTCAACAAGCAAATCTGTCATTTCTAAGCGTTTCGTAGTTGCCTCAATTTTCTCGTAAGCTTCAGCGATAACATCGTAATCCATATTTTTTCGCTCAAAACAAATACTAATTTCTAGCTATTAAAATTAGATCTTGTTGCCTTGGACAGAAGGTGTTATAGATAGCATTTCGGGCCAATTCTTACTTTGCGATTTAGATTGCTTTTTTGATTTAGGGTTTGTTCAGGTATTCTTTTAGATTTTAGTTTAAGTTAGCCCATTTTTAGAAAGGTCTATTGCTTCAAGTTAGCCGTTTTTTCTATGCCTTAGCACAACGGCAACAGCACTAACCGGTTTGAGAATGATTGTGTGGGCGTATTTGACCATACTACGGGTTTGACCATACTAGGGTCACGGTTGCATCTTCTAACACTGCCATTTCGCTTAGAGCGGTGGGAGGTATTATTTCAATGTTTATTGTGACGCTTTGGTTTGGAGGTATCGTGGACAGCCCATAAGTGTTTGTTGCGTTGTATGTGCCTGATGCAATGGGTACGGTTACGTCTACGGTTTCTTCGTAGGGGTAGAGGGCTGGGTCAGCTGGTGCGAACATATGTAGTCCAGCATCGTAGGCGGTGTTTGGGCTGTTGTTTGTGACTGTGCCGTTGATGAGTAGTACGTCGTCGCCGGTGTAGGGTTTTATGTCTACCACTTTTTGGTTGAGGCTTGCTGTGACTGTAGAGGCTGGTGGCATTGTCGTTGGTGTTGTTATCGTTGGTGTGGGAGTTGTGATTGGAGTAGCTGTTGCGGTTGGCATTGTTGTCGTTGGTGCGGGGGTTGAGGCATGACTTGCTCTATACGTTTGCGTGTACCATAAGGCAGTTGCTAAAACAAGCATTGCAATTACTATAACTACTATTGTCGTAGCTTTCAATAACTTTTGACTCTTGCTTGTTTGTGCTATCTTGCTTATCCCTCAACAACAGTGCATTAAGTGACTTTTAGTTCTAATGTTGGAACGATTAATTTTTGGCTGTTCCAAAACTGGAACAATAGCTAGTTTGATTTCTGGTTTTTCGATGCTTAAACAACACAGCGACAGAGAACAAAGAAAGAAGCACAGGCAAAAGTATAATGACTGGAAACTCTGGAACGGTAGGAGTTGGAGATTCTGAAGTTGAACTTACAGGGATACTTACTGTTTGTATGTTGCTCCACTCGCTTTCTGTGCCATTAAAATAGTATGGGGCAAAAGCACCTTGTATAATTCTGTGCACGTATCCTATTTTTGCTTCAACTTGAAAATCAATTTGACCACCGGCAGGAATCTGAATCATTATATCTCCTAAAGTGTAAGAATCAGGTGCATTTGAATAATGCTGGACAGGATAAGTAAAAACAGTGTGTTGTGAACTTGATGCAATTGGTAAGTCTTCCGTTAAGTAAACATTAGTCCAGTTTTCAACATAATGTCCTTTCTCCCTAACATCATAAAATAAGGATATATTCCATGGTGAATTGTTTATATTATCAATGAAAGAAACAAAGTGTTGGTTTGTTATCGTTATTACAATACTTTCATTGTCTACGTAATAGCTTGGATTGATTACATTCTATCCTGTGTATTGGTTAATTGAAGAACTTACTGGAACTTCATAGGACGTATTTACCCATTCAACGGTGAATTGTGGAACAAACGGTGCAGGTATGGGAATTGAGGGCGTAGATATTGGAGCTGAAGAAGGCGTAGGCGTAGGTGTAGGGGTTTGAGCAAATGCTGGAGTAAACATGGCTGAAATCGATAAAGCTAATGTAAGAACAAGAATCAAGACCAAACTCTTGCTAAAGCTGCCCATAACTTATTCTTAGAAACAGTTTGCGATAAAAGGCTTCCAGTAAAATTCTCTTGACTGGTTTTAGTCAAACTTTCTTGACTTAGCTTATTTTACGCGTGGAGTGGAACTCAAATCCTCTGGCGTTTCAGCTGGGGAATCGAATTGAACCCACATAGCAATGAAAAGACATCACCAGCAATCCCCTTTTTCTTAACATCATTAGCCGTTCATCGTTTTTCGGTATTATAATTCCATATGTTGCAATTGTCAAACCAGAAATAGCAACAACTACACCAACATAAATAACTTGAAAAGGAAGTAATCGAACATTTTGGGTTACACGCCTATAATCGGTTTCATTCCATAGCTTCACTATTTGCCAATTAACATCACTTGCGGAAACTGTCCCTGAACTACTGAAAACAAAGTTGTAGTTTGAATTCTTAGGAACTATCCAATCAATGTTCACCATAGTTACGTTAGGATAGGACAGGTAGGGCGATGAACCAACATTGCTGCTTAAACTGGTGCTTCCATCACTAACATAAAAATCAATTTTTTGAGCAGAAGTAACGTTAACCTTAATATTCAAAAAATCGCCTGACCTAAAAGTAAATCCATCAGCCCAATCTGCTGTTGGAGCTACAACTCCAAATGAAGGACCCTCAAGACCAAATCGATCTACGATTACGGTTGATTCTGGAACTTGGTATGCTTCAGTCTTGCTTTCAGGAAAGGCAATAAACGTGAATGAGGCTAACAGAAGACCAAAGACGAGGATTACAATTCCAACAGCCGTCATTAGTTTTTTCATTGCATTGCTCCTAAGATAGAATTTGTTAATTCAGCTTTTAGTTCTATTCATGGAACAGGATGTTCACCAAAGAGAACAGTCTCTTGACAGATAGGTAGAGGGTGGATACACCCAAGCGTGGGAAAAGGTCATTGCTTCTTCTTTGCTGTAAAGTCTTCTCATTGTAAACTTTCGGTTGATTATTTAATTCTGATTTTTCCATTCAAAAGCGTGATCGATTGAAGCAAATCCGCTATTCGATTAAATTCTTCTTTTGATTTAAAATTAAAGTATCTTAGACCACTTTTCTCTTTAATAGCCATTAGACCACCAGAGCGTGACCTGCTCAATACAAATTCGTCTATATCGCCATAGCGTACTGCATAAGAACCTTTGATTTTTTTGGAGTTTTTCATCAAGGGGCAAGTCTTTAATTTCTTCCTGTTTTTGTTTAGCCTTTTTCTTTTTGCTTCGGTACAGTAAATAACTCACGCCCCATCCCAAGAGACTACCTACGGGCATATACTGAGGTTTCACGGGTGCATTAAGGAAAACAAACTGTTTATCAGTAAAAAATAATCCGTAACTCTCAAGTTTGCCTAAAATTTGTTCTGGTTCAGGCATAAAAGAAAATTGTATTCGTTTGTAATATAAGATTTTCTGCTTGCATTAAAAGGGCAGTTAATGGATTTAAGGATAGGTACACCCAACCTTGGGGAAAGGTCTCTTTTTCTTTTTTTATTTAAAAAGTTTGGCGCCCAGTTTTTAAATAAGGGCATGAATGCGATTTAGGCAATAAATTTCAATGTGATTTGTTTAGATTATACTATTTTTTCAATTCAATTAGTATTTTTAACACCAGTTTAAGTGCAGAATCGTAGCCATCAAGGTATTCTTTGCTTGAGTCTTTGTCCGCATAGGTTCGCTCTACAATTTCTTTTCCAATGCCTTCATTAGATAGCTGGATTGAGCCTTCTTTAAGCCATATCAGAGCATCTACATACCCATGTTCTGAGTCTGAAAGCTCATCTGTCGTAGATGATTCTGCCTTCTGCCTGATTATTTCCTCAATCTTTTCTTTTAACTCGTTCTCAACCTTGCTCACTTCTTTTCACCGCTCCGATTACTTGTTTGTCATAGAGCTAAATAGCTGTCGGCTAACCCAGCAAGCTTCACTAAGCATTAACAAAAACACCCTTGTTAGAACCTTGCTCTTTTCTGTAAGCTTTCAGCAAACTATGCAAAGCGCTAATTAGCTTGAGACATTTCGTATACTTCCGTTGTATTAAATATAAGCATTAGAAAACTACCGTCCGATTCATACGATAGGGTTTAACAAGGTATTCATTAAACTTTTAGTTTGTATTAGCTCAAAACTTGAAGCCAACCTAACTTTATGTTTATCAAAGCTTTCGTTTGAATTTTAGTTTATTCTCATGCTAATACCAGTTTTTCGATGCTTTCTATAAAGTAGCAGGAAAGCAATGGCAATCACAAACACAACTACAACAGCTAAAATAGCAAAAATCAGATAATGTGGAATAGTTGGTGAAGTGGTTGTTGATGGTGCTGTTAAGTTGATTTTTGGAATTGAGCTTTCTGCTGTTAAGGGATGATTGTCTGTAGCTATTGCTAAAACTGCCGTTCCCTTGATCGCCCAGCTTTTACTGCCGATAGCCATAGCTGTTAACTGAAAATGAGTATTGCATAGTATCGTTAGTGACATAAGGAGTGTCACCGATGCCTGTGTGGTCTATTTCTGTTGCCTGCGGATAAATCGCTAAATAATTGCTCCAGTAGTTTCCGATTTTGCCATCGTCCCATTGTCCTGCTGGTGAAACAGGAACTACATTAGACGTGAAAGGGGCGATAACAATTGAAGGAAATGGACGGGGAACGTCAAGCACTGCACTATTATTAATGAAATTGTTATCATACAAAACGGTCTTTGTCGTGCTATTTGAAAGAGCTAATATGAAAGAATTATTCAGAACGTTGTTTGTTACAAGTGTTGTTCCATTGCTGTTCGTTGTGTCGAAAGCGAGTAAGTTGTGTACTATTTGATTTTGTATTATTAGATTATTGTCGCCTGTTTGCCGGTAGGCACCAGTATCCATAAGCACAGCTGTCGAACTATTTGATATTGCATTATAGTTAACAAGACAATCACAACCGTGGATTACGACACTCTGAGTGCTATTATCGAATTCATTAGTTGTAATTGTGTTATTGTTTCCAATCACATATATTCCGATATTCCAATTTATTAGAAAAAAATTCTTAACGGTAACGTTGGAAGCAATAAGATCAATTGCTGTTTCGTTTTGGTGTTGGTCAAGTTCTTTAATTGTGTGATTGCCACCATTTACTTCAATGTTGTTCGTTTCTATAATTATAGGACTTGAAATGTCTGCAGTTAAGGTGTAAGTGTTTCCTGTTTGATGGATAGGCGCTGACAAAGGGGTTACTGTACCGTCAGCGTTTATAGTGACATCTTGATTCTGACCTTTAACTAGTAGAATACAAATCGTTCCTAAAGCCATCAGGGAAATCAAAATCAGGACAATACTTGCCGACTTCTTCGTTACAATTAACTCCTCAAGTAAATAATACGTTGACCAACGTTTAGTTCTACTCATGGAACAAACTGTTCCTATTTTGGAACACTGGCAGGTTGCTTAGGGTTGACTTCAAATCCTCCGGCAAAGCAAGCAGAAGACTGCATTGAACGCTCGCTCCATGGAGACATAAACCGCATACCCGTTCAATCAAAAAGTGTGAATAGTAAAAGTGGCTAGAGGTTTTTGGAGAAAACTTATATTAACGGCTGGATAATCCAACCAGCTAAAGGAGAGGGCAAAAATTTACAACAAAAAATCAATAATTCTTTTTGGCATTTTAAGTTTATTGATGTTTTCAGCTTTTACACCAAAAATTATGGCTCAACAATCTACCATAGACTGGACGCCAACATTCCACCATGATTTAGCTCACACAGGCTATACTACATCAACCGGACCCCTCACAAACCAATCCCTGTGGATTTTCCCAACAAGCAATTCAATAGAATACTGTTCTCCCGCAGTAGTCGACGGAGTAGTCTATGTAGGTTCTCAAGATTCCAATTTTTACGCTTTGGATGCGGCAAACGGCTCCAGAATTTGGAGCTACACGGCTGCGGGTCCGATAAAGTCTTCCGCATCGATTAGTAATGGAGTGATTTATTTTGGTTCACGTGATCATGATGTGTACGCGTTAAACGCTGATAACGGTAGCTTAAAATGGAATTTTGCGACTGGTGGCGAGGTATATTCTTCGCCAATCGTTGTCAATAACGTGGTTTATGTTGGGTCAAATGACCACTATATGTATGCATTAGATGCTTCATCGGGCTCTATGATATGGAGATTTAAAACTAGCAACTTTGTTTACACTAATCCGGTGTTTGTTGACGGCATACTCTATGTTAACTCGTATGACACCGCTTATGCCATAGACGCTGCCTCCGGCACCAAAATATGGAACTTTACAACGATTGGTCCCCTGTACTCTTCTTCTGCAATTGCAAACGGCATCGTCTATTTTGGGTCAGGGAACTCGGTTTACGCCTTAGAGGCCAAAACGGGCAATAAAATATGGAGTTACACAACAAGTGGCACCGTAGCGTCTTCTCCCGCCGTCGCCAACAGCTTGGTATACATCGGGTCCGATGATGGCTATATTTAAGCCTTTAATGCCGCAACCGGTGACAAAGTATGGAGCTACAAGACTGGCGATAAGATCGATTCAAGCCCGACTTTTGCAAACGGTATAGTCTATGTTGGATCGTGTGACAATAACGTCTATGCGTTGGATGCTGCAAAGGGTACCAAAATATGGAGCTACACAACTGGCAGCCCTGTGGAATCTTTTCCCTCCATCGCCAACGGCGTACTCTATATTGGATCAGACGACAACAATGTCTATGCCTTTGGTTCAATTACAGTTCCTCAACCGTCCCCACCTTTGCCTTCTCCAACAATACCTGAAATAGCTCCAATAACAATAACCATTATACTAATAGCAATGACAACAACAATATTACTCCTAAAAAGAATCTCTCGACTGCAAATTGTCAACGTTTTTTGACTCAATATTTATAGATTGGGTTGAACTCAAATCTGTTATTTGGCTTATCCAGATTCTCTTCTGGTGGTTTTGCATTTTGTGCATCTGAAGAATGTAATTGTTGAATGGATAGTTTCATCCGCAGCTTCGACGTTCCAAGTTTCGCTTTCGGTGTTTCCGCATTTTTCGCAGACCATATGGATTGTTGGAAGTTGTCTAAGCATTGCCTCTTTGCCTTGGTCTATAACAGCGATTTCAGCTCCTTTGCTAAGAGGTAGGCTTATTTTTTTGTTTGATTCTTTATGTTCCATTGGTTTTTCGTATTTGCATTTTGGGCATCTAAGTGTGGAAGAGCCTTTTTTTGCTGTTTGAAGCATCGATCCGCATTTTGGGCAGAAGTCCATTGTATTCCCCTGTGTAGAGGCTTTTCTAACTAAAATGATTTTTATGTATTGCGACTTTTACGTTACAAATAATTCAGTTAATGTGCCATTTGGTGCAATTGAACCCTTCATCAAGTGGAGACATCACTGAATTCCACGTTTTTTCTAATGATAAGTTGTAGAGTTAGCGCATCTCACTTCTATTTGTAATGGATTTTCAAAACTCTTCTATAAAGCAGCAGAGAAACAACTGTGAGCTTACTCTCTATATATCAAAACCAAACACGAACGGAAAATGTAGTTGAATAACTATATAGAAGATTATTTAACTTAGCAAAACCAATCTCAGAGTATGAACCCATGCATAATATATTTTTCAAGAACCGGAAACACCAAACGACTAGCCCAAGCAATAGCTGACGCAGCAAAAGCCCCGATATATAATTTAGCCTCAACCCAGCCTTCAGCCATCGAAAACTGTGATCTCCTGATCCTTGGAACTCCCGTTGAAGGCGCTAGCCCAGCAAAAGAAACCATAGCTTTCATAGAAAACATGCCTCAGAGCAAAGGCAAAAAAGTTATCTTATTCTGTACATACCGCGCTTTCGGAAACGAGCGAACCATGAAACATATGGAAAAAAGATTATTCGGCAAAGGCTATGAAACCATCGCGAAAGTATCTAAGAAAGGCATGAAACCAGAAAAAGAAGAAGATTTCTCAGAAATCCTGAGTGAAGTAAAGAAGATATTGGAAAAGCAGTAAGACTCACAAAATCAGAAATTGGGTATTTAATTACTTAAGCAATTGGAAAACTAGAACGCCAGTTGTCCCCATTTTCTGTGTATTTTATTATGGCATTCTGCATTTGCTTAACTTTAATGTATTGAAAGCTTTATTTTTGGCAAGGGTGCTATTGTAAATAAATTGCGAGTGTAAGAGAATTGACGACACAATGTCCTGCATGTGGTTATAATTTTTCTGACAAAGACGATTTCACAAAGTACTCTGCCGCTGGAGAAATAATTGAATGCCCCGTTTGCCATACCGAGCTTAAACTAGACAAGCAAGGACAACTCGTGGAAGTAGATTTAGAAAGTGAGAATTATAAAGAATAGCTGCTAAAATCTTGCAAATTAGCAACCGCAAGGTTAGCGGTTGTTCTTGCTATTTTTTGTTTAAATAATCATTAATCATTTTGTCATGTTCAAAGCCCAAAGGGTCAGGCAATTCTTTAAGGCTAAATAGTTGGATGTCTTGGATTTCGCTCTCTTGTCTTTTGATTTCTCCGCCAACTCTTTTGACAAGAAAACAGGTGGGGTAATACTCATAATCCACGTCATCATTTATTCCTTTCTCGACGTATTCGCCAATTTTGCGAACGATCTCTACATCGAGGCCTGTTTCCTCTTTTACCTCTCGAACAACCGTTTGTTCTATTGTCTCGCCTGGGTCCATTCTGCCCCCTGGCAATCCCCAGTAGCCCTTAAAGGGGATGGTGTTTCTTTTAATGAGCAAAATCTTGTTTTCTGGAAAGGGTATTATAGCTGTTGCAGTTTTGCCGGTGTATTTCTTCATATTTCGCACCACTTAGATTGCTCAATTCATTCTTAAAAACCAGAATGCGGCAAATATAATAAGCTCGTTGAAGAGGCCAAAAAACGACTAAATCTATGTTAAGCCGCTACTTAATGCTTGGTATTCTTTGTCTGATATCCAGCCCTGATCTTTTAGGTTAATTAAGCCTTTTCCTATATTGCTGCGAGCCATATCTGTGTTCAAGAGATTGTTTTTTTCACCTAAATCTATAATTTGCTTTTCTAAGAAACTGTCTTCTTTTATGACGACTTGGATTTTGTCGATTGAAGCGGTGATTGTCTGAAACCTTGGAATAAAGCGTTCTTTAATTTTGGATATGCCCAATGCACTTTTAAGTTTGCTTGCAAAACCCGATTCGTTTATCACTGAGGGCGATAGAAAAATGTACCTTCTGGAAGATCCTGATAGATAGCAGGTCACATAAAGAGGCACATAGAACAATGCGGGGGCTTTCAACTGTTGCTCTCTACTGCCTAAGCTTTCAAACCTAGCGTTAACTGCCTCTCCCAATTTAATTGCGTTATTCAACCCGTCACTTACAGGTTTTTGTTGTTTGTACAATTTTTCAGCTTCTAGCTTGAAAGCTAGCATCTTTGCATCACGGGTGGTTTCGAGGTCAAGCAAGGGCTGACGAGCCAATTTAATTTCAGTTTCAAGCGCCTTCTGTAGATTCCATGTTTTTTCAGTTTTTTGTTTGCTTAGATTTTTGATGCTATTTTCAATACGTTTCAGCTCTTTTTTGAGGCCATCATTTTCTTTTTTGGTTTGATTCTTCTTTTCTTTCCATCTCTTCTCATAAAGTGAATGATTCTGTTCGGCTTGGGTTTTCGCTTCACTTTCATAAAGCTTGATTTTTTCTTCATTGCTTTCTATGAATTTCAAAGTTTTTGATTTGAGTTTTTCAACTCTTTCGATCTCTTCGTTAAAGCCTCTTGTCACATTTGCTATTTGTTGTTTGTAAGTGCTGTTTAATTTGGCAATTTTTGGGTTTACAAATTCTTCTTGAGCTTTGATTTTAGCGTTCGCTTCATCTTTTACAGCTTGTGCTGCGTAATCGAGTTCTGTCACGTATTGGCTGGTTATTTTGCTTAATTGTTTTTGGCATTCTGGGAGTCTATCTGTGTTTTGCTTGAAGAGTGATTGTATTTTGTCCATTTCAGTTAATGCAGAAGTAATTGTAACTGCTTCTAAGGTAGGAGAAAGCAAAGGCAAATTTGGAGGCTTATCAATTACTTCATTAGCTTCCTTGCGGTAATTGCTGAGCTCTTTCGTAAAATCCTCGTTGGCAATTAAGCCTTTGACCGAAATTTCTTTCTCTTTGTCGACGTGCTGAAAGTAATTAGAGTTAGCTGAAAGGAAAGTTAGGTAATCTTCTTTTGTCTTCGAATTTCTCTCAAGGCTATCGATGAATGTTTTAGTTGCGGGCAACTCAATGTAAGATATTGCAAAGTTAGTGTTGTTTAAGCCATCAAAGATGTAGATATTTTCGTTTTTTGGAAACAGCCATAGGGGATAGCCAATTTTGGATATGAATAAAATTTTTTCGCGAGGTTGTTTTATGATTAAACCGCCGCCTTTGGATCTTTCAAGTTCCGCAACTGCGTAAATAGCGGCTAATTCACTTTCATAATTACCGTCTTTGCTTTTTTGCGGCGAAAAAGGTAAAATGAATCGTTTAGTTGCAGAGTTTAACATGGGTTTCAGACATCAGTGTATAAAGAACGGCATTTTAAAATTTGTCATCAAAACACCATTAAGAATTGAAGAAATCAGATATTTTCTTTTGGAATAACGCTTTTTTTAGCAATTCGCTCTGCAGTATCCAACGTTGAATCGGAATTTCGAATCTTCCGCTTATGAACTGCAGCGATTCTGCGAGACTTTTGAAAAGAAAGGGTTTTTGCCGCATAGCGTTTCTGACGTTTTCCCGAACTTGCCAAACGCCGATCGGCATGATGTAGCCTGGTCTTGCTTCCCTGAGTACAATGACAGTGGCTTGGCGACGTTCCCGAACTAATTGTTCACAAGTTGCAAGTCGGGCAGAATAGTAACAGCCGCCAATTTGAGCATAAGTTGTTCGTCCATTGTTGCCTTCCCAATCAGAATAGATTGCTATGCTCTTCCCAGTTGGATTCCAGACTGTACCTGGATACCACGCTTCCATTGACTCGTAGCTATACTGCTGAGGGATCATTAAGATTTCAAAAACATTATCCATATAAATTGACTCGTAAACCCTAAATTCGTTGATTTCAGGAAAGGTTTTTACTTTTTCCCTAAGGTTTTTAGAGATAATGTCATCAACTGCTGTTATGCTCCAGCGTGTCGGAACAAGGCGTCTGTTTTTTTCCACTCCGAAAGCACCTACGCTGAAGGCTTTCTGAATCTTCGATACCATAACACCCCGATTGAATAGTTCCAACACTGCATTAGTTGCCTTCAAATCTGTGTCGTAATATGCTTTCTCTATTTTATCGTCATATCGTGCGTTGCCAACATGCAGGTCTCGAATGGGTGCTGAAGGGCCAAACGGCTGAATATCATCATCAAGAAAAATTGAGCCTCTGGGCTTTTTTGTAAGGTTCAATTCAATGTCAACGCAGCGGTCGGCGAGGGCTAATTCGCGTGTTTGATCCAAGATTTTGCCTGCATCCATGAACTTCGTCACATTAACCCTATGTTTACCACGCACAAGCAAGCTGCGAAAACCCACGATTTCATCCATGGATTTCCCAAACCAATGCTCAGGCAAATCGTAAATGCCCGTGTCCTCATGAACAGGCGGAACAAGAGGTCCGGCATAAACGTTTGGGTAGCCGATTCTTCCGATGAAAACGCTCGGCGGAGACATACCTGCAATGTCCTCACCCATTAACGGAACACTTTTTAGGAAATAGTTGACCTTGAGCATTATTGGGCAACGCGTTTTGCCGCAGAGAAACCTTGCCCCTTTACATATTACGCACAGGCTGTCTTGTCGACTTCGAGTAATAATTTGGCTTTCATCAAAGTATCTGTGGCTTTTTAAAATGTCTTTTAACCAATTATCTGAAGCCCGAATACTTGGTAGGGGAGTTGTGGTAGTCATGTTATACTTTTATGATGATTGCGACGGCTTGATATGTTTTTCCAACAAATTTAACGCATTAAACGCGTTATTTGCCATTAAACTACCTTTCTTTAGAGGAGAGAAGTATCCGCGCTTTTCGTATTGCTTTCCTAATGGGCTGCGGCAATCCAAGTTTAATAACGTCAGCTGTCTTCCAAAGGCTAAAAAGTCCAGGCGGGGCAATACTTGCGTCTATGATCTTCAAGTTTCCATTTACTTTCCTTATATTGTCACAAGTTATGTCTAACAATCCGTACTCGGTGGCAATAATTCTAAGCTGTCCCAGCTCTTCATCTGAAACTTCGGCTTCAACACCGTACTCCTGCAAAAGACAATACTTTGTGTGCCAAAAAACTCTTGCAAAATAAACATGTCTTAAGCTTTGTGGCAGTTGCTTGTAGGCTCTGTGATCAACCTCAATTGCTTCGGGTTTACCAATTTTTAATGCTAACTCATAGCTTTTGTGTTTTAGGTGGAAGACAAGTTTATGCAAACCAAAATTAAGCATTACACAGTTAGTAAAGATTGTTGGAACAATCTCTTGCAGGGTTCCCATTGGAACGAAGCTGGTTTCTTGGGTTTTTATATAGTCACCTATCAAGCTATCTATATGCTTGGCTTTTTCATGCAAAGACTTGAATTTCACACGTCTATGAAGGCTTTTTCAGGTAGTTTTAGATTTGTGATTGCGAAAGCACAACAACAATACCTGAGTTAGTTCTGACTCGAATCATTAGAACAAAGAATATCGCTTTTAGTGTCTGTTGCCAGTTCGTGTCGAGCGCTCAACGTTTAATAGCTGCTCGGTAAATTATGATTTTGAAGACTTTCCAGCGTTGTTGATTTAATGGCGGATAACCCAGATATCTTAACTAAACCTGTTGAAGAAGTTTTAACAAAGCTTAACACGTCCCCATCTGGTTTATCGACACTGGAAGTCCAGCGTCGCATTGCAACGTATGGACCCAATGAATTAGCAGACAAACAAAAACGAACTGGATTTGTCGAAATTCTGTATCACTTGAGAAATCCGCTTGTTCTTATCCTTTTGATTGCAGGGATAGTCTCTGGATTTGTTGGGGAAACTACAGACGCGATTATTATTTTTTTCATAGTGCTTCTGAGCATAAGTCTTGATGTGTATCAAGAATCTAAGGCTCAAAATGCGGCTGAAGCTCTTAAAGAAAGGGTAACCACAAAGGCGACCGTTCTGAGAGACGGGGTTAAACAAGATGTGAAAATTTCGGAGGTCGTTCCAGGAGATATAGTGTATCTAATAGCTGGAGATCTTGTGCCTGCCGACGGTAGATTGATCGCTTCAAAGGACTTGAATGTTAACCAGTCAGCGTTGACTGGAGAAGCCTTTCCTGTTGAAAAAAATTCTCCTGCGCTTTTAACTGTTACATCCGAGATGACGGGTTGGAACAATTACGTTTTCTTAGGAACTTCAGTGGTTAGTGGAACTGGAACAGTAGCCGTTGTGAATACGGGGAAATTAACGGAATACGGGAAAATCGCCAAGGCACTTGTGGCTAAGGCGCCTGAAACCGAGTTTGAAAAGGGGCTTCGGCGCTTTGGAGCTTTGATGACTGAGGTTACGCTTTTTCTCGTCGTTTTCGTCTTTTTTGTGAACGCATTTTTCTATTCGGGTTCGAGAACTATCTTGGAATCTTTGCTTTTTGCTGTTGCTCTTGCAGTTGGTCTAACGCCAGAGCTTTTGCCTATGATAATGTCCATTAACCTGTCCCGAGGAGCCGTCGCAATGTCAAAAAAAGGTGTTATTGTTAAACGGTTGGCGTCAATCCAAAACTTTGGCAATATGGACATTTTATGCACCGACAAAACTGGTACACTTACTGAGAACAAACTTACGTTAAAGGAATTT
>Ga0182021_10001000_pt1 | contig 32252 bp, 18 predicted proteins | sample 612E3MmetaG_FD_120493 | JGI IMG/M metagenome (GOLD analysis project Ga0182021, IMG submission 120493) | Permafrost microbial communities from Stordalen Mire, Sweden - 612E3M metaG (Illumina Assembly) | ecosystem: Environmental > Terrestrial > Soil > Wetlands > Permafrost | place: Sweden... | reverse complement strand
TTCCCAAACGTCGGGTCGAACCAGGGGTTCTCCGCCGCTGATTCCTAGCCATTGTGAACCGAACTCTGCCATTTCATCAACCATATGTTTAGCTTGGGCAGTACTGAGCTCTTGATCTTTAGCATATTCTTTAATGTAACTACAATACGTGCAAGTGCCCACACAGTTGCGGGTACAACGCCAAACAACCATAAACAACGGGGCTGTAATTGGATTCATTGAACTCATTGAATTCACAGAGGAGAATAGATTTGGTAAAACGATATAAAACTTCCCCTAAAAAACTCGTTTTTCGCTTTTTCACAAAAACTGCAGATACAACAAAATTATGAATCAAATAATTATTCTTTTGCGGTGCTTTTCCGTCTGTTCTGCAAAAAACCTTCTAAGGTGAAAACAGCAAGCGCCAACCCAGTTACAAGTATCAAAAGAAGGAAGAAAACCTTGAATTCGTAGGTTTCGACTCTAAAATGTAAAATCAACACAAAGATTTCCACAGCCAAAATAACAGTGAAAACCAGAGAATAAAGCCACATTTTCGGCAATATACATGAACCAAGCCAAACGTAACCCCTAATCTGGGCTTTTTTGTCAACTTTGTATTCTCCAAACTCATTTTTCTGCAGATAACCTAAGTCTTCAAGTTTCTGCAGGTGCCGATATGCGACGCTGGGGCTACTGAGGTTGGCTCCCTTCATTACATCTCTTGGTCCAACGGGTTTGCCTTTTTTGACGGCATACAAGTAGACGTTTAATGTTATACCTTGAAGTTCTTGGTTTTCGGCGTCAATCACTCTACCACTGCAAATATAATTTGCATTTGGCGGTTTATCCTTTACCCCAACGAACCGTTAATGTTCCTTGCAAATTAGCGCGCAAAATCTTCTGCGACCAAAATCGTTTTAGATAAACCGGGTAAAGATTGTAAAAAACGCTGTACTAAACGAAATGTTGCTTTGCGAAAAAGCTTAATAGCCTAAACCGAAATAAACCTCTTCGTTTAAAGAAGAAGGTTAATCGAAAATGAGTAACGAATCTAATGAACTAGTTGTCAAATCTGCTCCACACATAACCGGTACAATGTCCAAAACCCGTCTGATGCAATACACTTTTGCCGCATTAATCGCAATCACCATCATAACCGCAATCTTGTGGTGGCCAGTAATGTGCCCCACAAGCGCACAAGTGTCCACCTTACACCTCAAGAACGTCTGGGCTCTGCCTCTTGGCTCGTTAGTGCTCATTAACGCTTTGATAGCTATCGGAGTCGCAGTTGGAATCGACGTTTTATTCAACAAGTTGGTCTCTGACAGTGAAAAGAACTATTGGTCCTCTGCTGTTTTCGGTCTAATCGTCACCCTCTCATTCTCACTGGGTATCCCCGCAATGGCTCAAGCAACCGACGTAATGCCCATTGATACTTTAACTGCTCCTACAGCATTCATCTACGTTGCCCTTATTGCACTGATCGGTCAAGTAGTCTTCAAGAAAGTTGGAGGTATAGGAGGACGAAAATACGTTAACCCAGCAGCAGCCGCAAAATTCCTGGTCCTACTTCCTTTCATAGGCAGCATCTTCTTAACCGCTGACCACTACGCCGCGTTTACCTCAGGGGGTTTAGGTGTCCCATCCCTGGCAGGTCCAATAGGCGGAGGAACATTAGCCATAAACGGCAACGGCTTAGGTTCTTTCCTTGGCTACCTTCAGTCATGCTTCGCCAACCCCAATGCTACAACCTATCCAAGCTTAAGTTCACTTATGATCCTCGAGAAGTTCCACGGCTGGACCGGGGGCGCATCAAGCATCGCTGTAATCATAGTCGGAATTTCATTATTCGTCCTTGCACGCAAATACATGAAATGGAGAGTTACCCTTGCATACTTTGCTTCGATCGCTGTGATGTCCTTGGTGTTCTCAATGGTCTATGCTGACTCAGACCTCATGACAAGGTTGCTCTTCGAAGTATTCATCGGCAGTTCAATCTTCCTGGGCTTCTTCATGGCAACGGACCCCGCGACAACGCCTTTCACTGGCGCAGGTCAAATCATCTTCGGCATCGGCTTAGGCATCTTGACCATCCTGATACAAACCTATATGAACTTCTTTGGAGGCTCACTGCTAGCACTGTTAATCATGAACTTAACGGTACCACTTCTTGACCGTGTAGGTATCCACAAACCCTTTGGGAGATGAATATAATGGCAAACCTCGTTGAAATAAAAGAACACAAAGACATAGCCAGAACCAAACCCATCGAAGTTTCCCCGGACCCAAAAACCGCCATAGTCTTAACTTACCAACATACCGGGGCAGTAAACAAGCCCTTGGTCTCCGTTGGCGACATCGTAGCCATGGGACAAAAAATAGCTGACTCAAAGGAACGCGTTAGCGCACCCGTCCATAGCCCAATCTCTGGCAAAGTCGTAAAAATCGGCGACATATACAACAGCTGCTACTCAGAATGCTCTGAAGCCATCTGGATCGAAAACGACGGCAAAAAAACCAAAGACAAAACCCTAACTCCTATCTCTGAATCTGAACTCAAAAACACAGCCAACGACGTCCTCCTCAAACGAATCCGAGAAGCAGGCATAATTGGTTTAGGCGGCGCAGGATTCCCAACCAGCATAAAACTCGCTGTCCCAGCAGACAAACCAATAAAAACCCTCATTGTAAATGCTGCAGAAGGCGAACCCTATGACACAGCAGACGAACGCTTAATGATAGAGAGAACCGAGAACTTAGTGCGAGGCGTCCGAGTCATACGCAAACTTTTGGGAAACCCCAAAGTTATCGTTGCAACCAAAGTCAGCAAAGTCGAAGCGGTACCAAAACTGCAAGCAGCTTTCGGCAAAGAACCCGACACAGAAGTCGTCGCAAAACACCTAACATACCAGCAAGGTGACGCGAGCGTACTGCAAAAAGCCATACTCAAATATGAAGCTCCTCCGGGCAAGCGTTCATACGAAATGGGTACCATAGTCCAGAACGTCGCAACCATAAATGCCATAGCAAACGCAGTCTTCGAAGGTGAACCCCTAATCTCCAGAGTCACAACCCTAAACGGCGACATTGCCGAACCAAAGAACCTGCAAGTCAAAATAGGAACTCCAATCAGCGAAATCCTAGCACAAAACAAAGTTGACACAAGCGACATCCGACAAGTAGTAATCGGCGGAGTCATGATGGGAAACGCACTTCCAACAATCGAAGCTCCAGTAACCAAAAGGACATCAAGCATAATCGTCTTCTCCAAAAGCAAATACAAGCCAGATCAACCAACAACCGCCTGTATCCACTGCTCTAACTGTATCCAATCGTGTCCAGTACGTCTGCACCCGATAATGATCTACAACGCAATCATGAAAGGCGACTTTGCAAAAGCCGAAAAACTCTGGGTTAAAGACTGCATCGCATGTGGAACCTGCTCTTACGTCTGCCCATCGAAACTACCTCTAAGCGGCATAATCTGTGCTTCACGCCACTGAAATCAAGACTCTAAGAAATAACTAAATTCCTAATCTTTTCTTTTAATTTTTATTTCAACTCAACCTTGTTGCAATATTTTCTCCATGCTTAAATTATTGCAAAGATAATTTTTTTGCATCAAACTTCTTCGCTAACAAGCTTGTAAGCATTAAATTTATTAACACGCCACAACGTAAATAGTCCATCAAGGGATATAAAATTGGAAACAGAAAAATTTAAACTAGCAGATATACTCTACGGCTTAGTCATACCAATACTCGTCGGTTTACTAATCGTCGCTTTTCCAGCCATTATTCGCCCCGGACTTGACCACTTCTTCCCAGGTCCAAACATGACAACAGGTGCAGCTGGTTCACCATACGCATTCCTGACCGCAATTTTCACTCACGGCTTTGCATTGATGGTACTGTTCGCCATTCCATTGATTTTAGGTCTCATCTGGAATAAATGGGCTGGTGGAGCTGCAGGCTTCATAATGGGCACCCTCCTGTACCTCGGCGAAGCAGGCTACAACGTCATGTACACAATCAACAACTACGGTGGAACCTCTCCAAACCTATACGCTGACCCAAGCTTCATTGGAAACTACATCATTGGCGGAATACTAATAGGGTACATCGCAGGCGGCTTAACCAACGGCTCAATGAACTTCAAACGAATGCTCGGTGCCGGTCTAACTGCATCATTAACTGTGGGAGTATTGACATTCATATTCAACATGGAACTCTCCTTCGCTAAATCAATGTCACAATCCGATCCAGCAAACGCACTATTCCTTGCAATGCTTCCAATGATTCTTCTCGGCATAATCGCTCCAATCGTAGCAAAAGTAATGACTTGGTATGGGCTTCAGCCCGTAAGGCATTAAAACAATAAATTTTCCCTTTTTCCTTTTTTAATTTTTTTAAACTATCGACTATTTAGCGAATGGTCTATTCTAATATTTTTCGAAAAAATAAAATTAATAAAGAAAGAAAAAAGAAATTTTAACGAGGCTGATTTGCTGCAAATTCCCAAGCTATGTTGCCTTTCCAGACTTCGCCCTGCTTGGTAATTCTAACTTCCTTGTCATCTATCTCGATTAGCCCCTTTTCCTTGAGGCTTTTGAGTTGCTTGGGAAATACATCTTCTGGTAGTTTGCCGAATTTGTCCATGAACTCTTTCTTGCTTACAGGCAAACGCAAATACAACCTACTCATCTCTCTTCGCATCATCTCGTCATCTGAGGACTCTGAAAGTCTCTGGATAGGCAGTTTCCCCGATTTGACTGTCTGCATGTATTCATCAATGTTTTCGATGTTGCTGTAGCTGAACCGCTGCAAATAACCCATAAAGCAGCCAGCACCGGTGGTGAGTATTCCTCCCCATGGCCAACCGTTGAGGCAGTTTTCCCGCATATGCCATTCAACGCGGCTGTAGCGATCGTGTCCTACTGCTTTGTAGCCTGCTTGGGTCATTATGTTGTAGGCTGTAAGGTACATTTGTTTCTCATATTCGCCGTCGCCTACTGGCGGAGATTTCCCTGTTTTAATCATTTTTTCCAGCATCGTGCCAGGATCAACATGTAGTGAATATGCGTCGATTTCCACATCTAACTCGATGGCTTTTTTGAGTGTGCTTATCCAGCTCTCCATCGTTTGCCCCGGAAGATTATACATTAGATCCACACAGACACATAGACCCAGTTTCCGAGCATGACGAATCGCTTTTTCAACGTCTGAAGCGCTATCGGGCAAACATAGCATCTTTCGGATTTTGTCCTCGAAGGTTTGGGCGCCCATGTCCATCTGGTAGACGCCGTAGGCGGCGAGTTTGTCGATTTTTGGCAGCGCTAGTGTTTTTGAGGATCCGGTTACTTTGATGAAATACTCTTTGTTTATATTGAATCGTTCCTTGCAAAAATCAATGAGGTCAATCATCTGCTCGGCTGTTAAAACGCTGGGAGTTCCACCGCCCAGAACTATCTCGTCAAACCAACTTGTTTTAACATACTTGGTTTTTGCATACATTTCAAGTTCTTTTTTGAGCAGGAAAAGATATTGATCTATCTCAACTTTGTTGGTTGGTGAGGTTGGGAAATAGCAAAAAGCACATTTTGAGTCGCAAACAGATATCCACGGCTGCAACTCCATTAGTCTTCCCGAGGTATTCTCGGTGTTTAAGAATTCTTGGAAAGCCCCGTAGGTTTCAGGTTTGATGTTTGGGTAATCCCTGTAGGTGTATGGAGGCCAATTTTCACGTGATTCGTAAACGTCTAATTTGCCTTTTTGTAGGGCTGATGCTTTTGTCATTGATGGTCTCTCTTTGAATGTATTGGTAAAAATTGCTCGATTACATAATAAAGTTTCCGTAAATATGCTATAATTGAGAAATATCGTATTCGGTGATAAATTTCAGTCTCAAGCTCAAGGCTCATATCTGGTTATAGCTACCTTCAAGGTTCTAACTCCTATGGCTCATCGTTTGGAACAACTTACTTGACCATTGGCAATGAACCAACAACACCAGTTCTTGCGGCAACAGTGCAAGCACAATCCGTAGATGCTGACACATACCTACTCCGAGTACGAGTAGCGCTAATCGTAGCAATCGCAGCAGTTGTAATAGTTTTAGCTATAAGAAAAAAATCTTAACTTAAAAAATATCCTTTTTTTATTTTTTTGTATCTGACAAATATGCGTCGTAAGCAGATTCTTTGAGGATTTTGTTTTCTTTTTTTTTACCAAAGTTATTTAAGTTAAAAGGGGGCACCCTACTTAGCGGTTTGACAGGATATATAATAGCACTATTTTGTCAATCGCAAAAACAAAAAAAGAGGAAAGAAAAATGCAAAATATATTAAATAAAAATAAGGCAATTTCGATCGCATTGATAGTAATATTGATGACTTCTCTAGCAATGATGCTAACAATGCAACCAGCTAAAGCATACCAAAACACAGTCTATAGTACATACACCTACGTGTTTCCAGGTCAACCCGTCGTAGGCGTTGGGCAAACCCTGCTGATTGAAATGTACCTCAACGTTTACCCGCCAACTGCAAGTGGATCCATGGGTGACAGATGGACATTTTACTTAACCATCACATCGCCCAGCGGAGTCAACGAAACAAAAGGTCCTATTACTTCTGACCCTGTGGGCGCAGCATATATTACATACGTACCCACGGAAGTCGGAGTGTACACTATTCAGGCAAACTTCATCGGAGATACCTTAACAGGAGCACCAGGCAACACAGCTAACGTCAATGTCGGAAACGTCTACAACGCTAGCAATAGCAGACCAAACACCTTCACATCACAGCAAGATCCAATACACACATACCCCGAAACACCGCTTCCATCAGACTATTGGACTCGCCCAGTTTATGATGCTAACAGAGGTTGGGGCGACGTTTTGATGGGTCAATGGTTAGGTGGGGCCTATTATGATACATTAAGAACAAGAGGCGTTCCCAACCAAGAAGGCCCAGAAAGCAGTCACGTCCTTTGGAGCACATCAAGCTGGGTCGGAGGCACTATGGGAGGATACGCCGACGATGCATACTACAACGGTATAGCTTACGAAGGCTTCTCTAGTCCATTAGTCGTACTTGAAGGCAAAGCTTACTATTCAGACCAACACCCACCAAGATACGGTTGGTACTGCATCGACCTTTACACAGGCAACCAACTCTTCTATGTAAACAACACCGACGGTAGCCAAGCCATGCCAACATTGGGTCAAGTGCTGAACTATCACTCTCCTAACCAAGACGGAGGCTTCGCTTACCTATACGCAACATCAGGTGTGACTCTTCCACCGGGAAACACCAACGGTCCAGGCACTTCTGCTTGGGAAATGTTCGACGCTTACTCTGGAAAATCTATATGTAAAATCGCAAACGTTACTACTGCAGGCACGCAATTCCGAGATTCAATCGGCAGCATCTGCTATGCAAATTTGAATAATACTGGAACCGCTACCAATCCAAACTATTACCTGCAAATCTGGAACTCAACACAAGCAGTCTGGTGGCGATCCCAATATGGAGTAGCTTATCCAGCAACACTCATCAACGGCACAACCAACGTACCAAACATTGACACAGGCGACAATGCATATTGGTTCTGGCGACCTGGTACACCAGGAAACGCAGTTCCAGGCATGTCAACAACAACTGCCGGCGCAATCTACAACGGCTATAATGGATTCACAATGAACATATCAGTCGCAAGCTTAAACGGTCCAAGAAACTCGGTCCTTAACGAAACAGCCGCAGTTCGCGATGTTTTTCCCGACCAATACGTAGTTGTCGGCACAGCAGGCCGAAATGACATCAGAGGAAACGCTCCAGGCTCACTGTGGGCTTACAGTCTAGCACCAAACACATGGGGCAACATATCGTGGAGTGTAACCTTTAACGCGCCATACGCACAAGATCCAGTCGGTGCCAATACAACAAACGGCGGCGGAGTAGCATGGGGAGGCGTATCTGTACCAAACAACGTTTTCTGGTACATCGAAAGAGTTACTGGAAACATCTGGGTTTACAGCCTTTCAACAGGACAACTGCTATGGAACTTCCAAGAGCCAAACCAATTCTCATTCCAAGGACTATCACTTAGCGTACACGATGGCAAAGCCTACACGCTGGGTTCAATGGGAGAAATGCACTGCTTCGATGCTCAAACAGGCGAATCACTCTGGAACTGGACAGCACCATTGATAGGTAACCTTGAAGGTCAAGGACTAGAATATACACCGCTAAGCCTATGTTTCTACGTTGACAATAACGCAACTGGACGAAACCTCATCTACCTACACGGATCAACAGGATGGGCAGGAGAAACTTCACCAATTAGACGCGACGGAGCCATCTTCTGCGTTGACGCAGACACTGGTGCACTCGTTTGGAGATTAATGGCCTATCCAAACACAGCCAACAACGCTCTCTCAAAAGTCGTAATCTCAGACGACCGCATCCTCTACCTCGACAACCACGACAACCAAATCTACTGCCTCGGCATGGGACCAAGCGCAACCACAGTATCAGCTCCACAACTAGCTCCAACATTAGGCTCTCCAGTGACAATCACAGGTACAGTTACCGATCAGTCTCCATCCGGCAGACACAACATCAACGGCGACTTAGACATTGCACTCAAAGGTACACCAGCCATTTCTGACGCTTCCATGGACGCATGGATGGAATACATGTTCCATCAAGCACCAATGCCCTCTAACGCAACCGGCGTCTCCGTTACTTTAACTGCTGTTGACCCCAACGGAAACATCGTCAACATAGGCAACACAACCAGCGACAAATACGGCAACTACGGATTATCATACACACCCGAAGTTCCAGGTAAGTACCAAATCATCGCAACATTCGCAGGCTCTGCCTCATACGGGCCATCATCTTCAACAACCTACCTAACAGTAGCTAATGGACCATCATCAACCCCAGCGCCAACACCGCTTGCACAATCAGTTGCTGACACATACATCGTGCCAGGCATAGTCGCCATCATCATTGTGATAGTCTTAGTCGGTCTCGCTAACATATTGCTCCTGAGAAAACGAGCATAAGCAACGCAACCCACAAAATCTATCCCTTTTTAATTTTTTTAATTTTTTTTGGTTAACTTGTTATCACTTCAAGTTGTCCCCAAAGGTTCAACTCTGCGTATCACTTGAAATATATCGAGAATTATTCCAATCTCATTCAAATTAATCATCGAAGGTATGATATGATTTTTAAAAAAAACCATTTTATTGTTAGATTTGATGGGCAATATCCATAAGACTTAAAAAGACTTCGATGAATAAAGGGCAATTCTGGGTGAGGGCTATCTATAGATAGTTATCTCGCTCAGAAAAAGGAAAGAAAAAATTTAAAGGAAAGAAAAATATGAAAATACTTCAAAAGAAAAAAATAGCCTCAATATTTGCAATAGTTCTAATGTTAGCTATTGTTTGCTCTATCGCTCAAACAACACAAGCTACCTCAGCTTATATGAACTTCTATAAAGACATGGTTTATCTTTCGTTGTCGCCAAACACAATCGGCCTAGGACAATCATCAATCCTTACTTTCTGGTGCGACAAATTACCGCCAACAGCCTTAGGAGAATACGGTGACCGCTGGACATTTGATGTAAACATCATTAAACCAGACGGAACTAACGACACAATCGCAAACATTCAATCCGACCCAGTCGGCGCAGCATATACCTACTACACACCCGAAACAACAGGCACATACGTAGTCCAAATACATATGCAAAGACACGTAATTGACGGAGGCGCCAGCAGAGGTGCACTTCCACCCTTCTTTGCAAAGAGCGGTGCAGGTTGGTGGCCATCAGGTCAACCTCCAGCTGCAACTGCAGTTCCAGCAGGCTGGAAGGCAGTCGGCGTCGTCTTCGAAGAAGCATTCAGCGAATACCAAGTATTGACAGTAACCAACGATCCAGTCCCACACTATATTGAAACTCCAGTCACTACTGACTACTGGACACGCCCTGTTTACGATACTAACAGAGGCATGGCTCAAGTATTGATGGGCCAATGGCTAGGCGCTAACGAACTCGCACAATACGGCAATGCAGGCAAATACAACCCCTACTCTCAAGGACCAGCAAGCTCACACATTCTGTGGACAAAACCATGGTTTGACGGTGGACTCGCAGGCGGTGTCTCAACAATCAACGCATCCAGTCCAGACGAATCCTATTACAGCGGGCAATCATACGAAAGCTATGGTGGACCACAATTCATCTTAAACGGCAAGATTTACTACAGTTCACAGACTAACCCACGCGAAGGCTGGTACGAAGTAGACCTATACACTGGAGAAACACTCTACTGGGCTAACACAACTGGTCCAGTTATCGGTGTAGGCACCGGTCAGACAAGTACTGGTAACGTACCGGTCGGTGCACCAGCATTCGGTCAAGTTCTTACCTTTGACTCTCCTAACCAACACGGTGAAATCGGTTACTACTGGGTCACAAGCACTCCAGGCGGAACATTTAGCTCAGGTCTTACAGCCTCTTACACAAGCAACAAGTGGGAACTGTATGATGACTTCACCAATCAACGCATATGCGCAATCGACAACGTAACATGGACCTCAAAAGCAACTGACGGTAGAACTGTAACCCAAGGTGCAACTGGCACTTCAGCAGTAGGTGTTGATGGAAGCATACTAAGGTACAACATAGTTAACTTAGGTTCATCTTCATCACCTTCATGGTACCTACAATGCTGGAACACAACACAGGCAATCATGTACCCATTCTACGTCATCACTAACTCTGGCTCAGGAACTAACACCAACTGGTTATGGAGACCCAACTTCAACCAAACATACGACGGAACCTATGGTCTATCAGAAAACCAAAGCCTACCAGACCTTAAAATGACAGGCACAAGCATCAGTGCAATACGCCAAATCATTCCAGACGACCAAATGGTCATAATCTACGCAGGCTATAACAACGGCACATTAAGCACTCCAGGCCAAGTCGTCGACATAAGTCTTAAAGAAAGTAACTTAGGAACCATCCTGTACAGCTACAACTTTACGGCTCCACAAGGTGTCGGTGACGCATATGGTCAAAGCGAACAATTCAGCGGCAAAGACGTAGCATTCGGCGGTGTCAACATACAAGCAGGTGTCTTCTACTATCAGAACCCAATGAACAGAGAATACTACATCTATGACCTTGCAACAGGTAACTTGCTTTGGACAGCACCCCAAGCAGAACAATTCGCATTCTACGGAATGGGCGCGGTCGTCTTCTACAACGGTCAATTCATTGACTGCGGTGGATACGGCGGTGTCGTTCGAGCATTTGATGCACGAACAGGAACGTTCCTGTGGAACTGGACAGCCCCATCAGTAGGCTTAGACGAAACATCCTACCAATACACACCAACCTATGTAGCAGCACTCTCAGGTGACGGACAACTATACCTCTACTCTAACGAGCACTCAGTCAACAACCCAATCCGACGTGATGCACAAATCTGGGATGTCAACGCAACCAACGGCAAAATGATCTGGATGTTGTCTAACTGGCCAAGCGTAGCCCCAATTCTAGCAGACGGACGACTGGTCGGTGTAGATTCACACGACAACCAAATCTACTGCTTCGGAAAAGGCCCAAGCGGAACCACAGTATCAGCACCCCAAACCGTACCAACCTTAGGAAACAGCGTTATGATCACAGGAACAGTGACAGACCAAACAGCCTCAGGACGACGCACTATAACCGGAAACCTTGACTTTTCACTCAAGGGCACTCCAGCAATAGGCGACGCTTCTATGGATGCTTGGATGGAATACATGTTCCATGATCGACCAAAGCCAACAAACGCAACCGGTGTCCCAGTCAGCTTAACAACCATTGATCCCAACGGAAACATCATCGACATAGGCACAGCCACCAGCGACAGCAACGGTAACTTTGGTTTGAAATACACACCACAAGTTCCAGGCACATACCAAATCATCGCTACATTCACCGGCTCTAACGCTTACGGCCCATCAGGTGCATCAACCTACTTAGCCGTCAACGATGCTCCAGCAGCAACAGCCACACCAACACCACTCGGAGAATCTACAGCTGATCAATACTTTGTTCCAGCGATTGCGGGTTTGTTCGTTCTCATCATCGTAGTAGCCATTGTCTTGGCTCTATTGATGCTCAGAAAGAAATAAGCCAAACCACAAAAACTAAAACAACAACCTTTTTCTTTTTTTTTTACTTAAATAAAATGCAGGGACGACTTTTTAGGCATAATAAAAATTTAGATAAAAATATCCGGAAAAAAGAAAGATTTCGGTTCTATTTTTTACGTAAGCTTTCTGGCACGTAAGCACATGCCATGTCCGACTCGTAGATGTCTCCAGTGTATGCGTATGCTCTGTTTCTGCAGCCGCCGCAAAGTTCCCTATATTCACAGACTCCACATTTCCCTTTCAAAACGTTTCTGTCTTTAAAGCTGCTGTAATATTTTGATTCCTGCACTTCTTTCCATGCCTTAGTGAGTGCTTTGTCTCGAATGTTTCCAAGCATCATCGGTTCCGAGGGTCGAAGGTCTGTGTAGAAGCATGGGATGAGGTTTCCATTTTCTGTTACGCTTAAGTATCCGCCGAATGCGAAGTAAGTGCATTTTCCATGGAACTTGTGTTCATACCACTCGTCGAAATTCGGTATGTTCCTCTGTTTAACCACGCGTGCATAATGCGGGCAATGGACGTGGATTTCAAATTTGCCCTCGTACTTCTGGGTTAAATCCCAAATGTGATTTAGAGTCCACTCGTACTGTTCTGGAGTCGGGGTTAAATCCATCAGCGCTTTTGCTCTTCCGCTTGGAACTAAATGGTTGTACCAAACAAAGTTAGCGTGGTATTTTTCAGCTAATTCGGCGACGTGGTCTAAGTGCTGGTAGTTTATTGTTGTGATGGCGCAGGCTAAGCCGTTGAGGATTTTGCCTTTGGATAATTTTTCAATTGCTGTCAATGCTTTTTTGTATGAACCTTTGCCTCGTAGTTGATCGTTGATTTCTTCTGGTCCATCAATGCTTACGGATGTCCAAACCTGATTCTTCACCAAGTTATCATAGATTTTTCCATCTACAAAGCATCCGTTAGTTAACAGACAAACATTTAAGCCCAAGCTTTTGGCGTAACCAACTATCTCAAAAATGTCTGGGCGAGTTAGGGGTTCACCACCCTTTATTCCAAACCACCTGACACCGAAACTGTGGACTTCATCGACTAAAGCAAAGGCTTCTTTTGTTGTTAATTCATGTTCAGAACATTTGCCTGTCGCATCAACATTACAGTAGGCGCAACGTGCATTACAAGCACCTGTTGCTCTCCAAGAAGTCATAAGTAAAGGACCCTTTTTCTCTTCCAAACCAAAACCCCCAATTGCCTACCTAATTTCCATCTTGCTCTACCCTATATTTTTCATACTAAAAAAGATTTTGCGGTATTCAAAAACTCTCAGTCTTTTAACATAACTGCAGAATCATTTCTTCAGCTGTGGGGTAATTCTTTTTTTGTCTTTTATGGCGATGTTTTCAAGCAGAATTTCCTGTTTCGTTTTGCATTAGGTCCACTCGCTGATTTAGGCGTTAACAAAGGGTTTTTAAGCGCAGAAACCCAGAGGTATGGGTATGCATATGAAAAATATGTATAAAATTTAGGAGAAAAGAAAAAATGTCTATTATTTTAGCAACAAACAAAATGGAATTCCCACGAAACAAAGCAACTTTAGGCGCAATCGTAATGATTCTATTGATGGCAGTTAGTGCATTCGCAGTAGCAGTACCGCGAACTAACGCACAAACTGTCACACCAACAATGTACATTCCGCAGTGGACATACATTAATGCATTTCCAACCCCCGTCGGTGTAGGTCAGCCAATCAGCATCTTGCTCTGGACTGCAAACCTGCCGCAAACTGCAAGTGGCGCTTACGGTGACAGATGGTACATGTCTGTAGTCGTAACAGCACCAGATGGTACAAACACAACAATCGGACCAATAGTATCTGATCCAGTAGGAACAATTTTCGTAACATACACACCAACTGCAGCAGGCAACTATTCATTCCAAGGTTTCACAGCTGGAAAACTTCTCGATGAAACACCAAATGGTCTTGACCCCGCAGCAGTTGCAGCGCTCAATGCAGGCCAACTCGCTACCGCCCAAGCCTATGCAACGGCTAATGGCGTATCACTAGCTGTTGGTGAAGCATCCGTTATTGCAGGCGCAAACTGGCATAGATACAACCTCGCAAGCATGTCTGACTCAGTCACAGTCAATGTGCAATCAAGCCAAATTCCAACTGAAATAGTCTATCCAATGCCAACTGAATACTGGAGCGAACCAGTCAGTCAAGCAGGCCATGCATCATGGTCCTATGTCACTGGCGACTGGCTAGGTCAAGGAATCGCACCAAACTACTACGGCACTCAGATTCCAGAGAACAACATCGGTGGAATCATAAATGACTACACTACACCTCCAACAACAGCCCACATTGCATGGTCCACACCATGTAACTTCGGCGGTATTGCAGGTAACCCACAGCAACTTAACAACGGTGGAGACAACTACTACGGTTATCAATCATACGAGACAATGTTCTCAAACGCAATTATCCTGAACGGAAAACTCTACTATAACATACCAAACCCACCAGAATACGGCTTCATCTGCCTCGATCTTGCTACTGGAAAACAGCTCTGGTACCAGAATGGCACAAATGCATGGGCAGGAACTGTAAATATGGGTTCTGGGGCAAGTCTAAATCCAATTCAAATAGGCAGTTTCAACAAAAACAGCTACCCGCAACTATCCTTCGGACAAGAATTAGACTTTGAATCACCCAACCAACACGGTACAATCGATACTCTCTGGGCAGTTTGGACCGCAAACAATGGGTCTAACGTCTGGTCAGCATTCGATCCAATGACTGGCAATTGGATATGCAACCTTTGGAATGTCCCAACCTACGTAACAACATTCGGTTCACCAGCCTTATCAACTGACGCAAGCGGAGACATGATGATCTACACTGTCAACAATGCTACCAAACAATTAACCGTTTGGAACAGCACCAACGTATTCGTTAACCAATTCGAAGTAGCATCAGGAGCAACTGGCATTAGAAATGGAACCGTAACCTATGGTAGTTCATCTAACAGCTATTGGTTCTACAGACCAGCTTTAGGTGCACAAATCGACGCTAGAATCGGAGGCAATACGGTTTACAACATTACTGCTGGTCCACAAGGCACAATACCCAACACGCCATCTTCACCATTCCTCTTCGCAGTTGACCAAAACGACAATGAACTGATCTACTCCACGCTACCAAACACACTCGGAACAGCATCATATCCAACACCAGCTAACTACAACCAATACGCAATCGGCATAGGTACAAACAACATGGGACAAGTTCTGTGGTCAATGTCAGCTGCACGTCCAGGCAACTTAACCATGTGGTTTAGCCAAAACAACTTAGGCAACGGCGTGTTTGCAATGATGCAGAAAGAAACACGTATATGGATGGGCTTTAGCACAACGACAGGTCAACAAATCTGGACAACTCAAACACCAGAAACTGTTAACCACATGTACGGTGTCAGCGGCGGCATCTACAACGGCATACTCTACAGCGGCGACTCAAGTGGCACAGGCGGGACGGTATATGCATATAATGCAACAACTGGAACATTATTATTCTCTTACCAATCAGCTTCAATGGGCTATGATGGTTACTGGGCATATGCTCCAGCATCAGTCTCAGCCTTCTCAGCAAACAATGTCTACACTAGCAGTGCAGAACACAGCCCAGGACCAAACCTTGAATCAGCCGAATACCTACAAGACTTCAACGCATTGACAGGACAACAGATCTGGAACATCACCTTCTTCAAAGGCGGAACCTTAGCAGTCGCGGACGGATACCTAGTTTCATTAAACGAATTCGACAACCAAATCTACGCATTCGGCATGGGACCAACACAAACAACTTGCCAAACACCATTAGGTGGTGTCATACAAGGCAACGGCTTAACCGTACAAGGTACAGTTATGGACATTTCCGCAGGCACAAAGCAAACAACCGTAGCTGCAAGATTCCCCAACGGAGTCCCAGCAGTTAACGACAACGATCAAACCTCCTGGATGGAATACGTCTACTACCAGAATCCAAAGCCAACAAGCGCTTCCGGTGTCGATGTCTCAATAACGGTCATTGACCCGAACGGAAACAGCAACCCAGTCGGCACAACACACAGCGACGCAAACGGATACTACGCCTTCCAGGTAACACCAGCCATGACAACAGCAGGTCCAGGCATGTACACAGTCCTTGCATCATTCGCAGGGTCACACGCATACTGGGGATCACAAGCTGAGTCAAGCTTCACCATCGGCGCAGCAGCAGCAACACCCGCACCAACAGCAACCCCAATCTCATCAGTTGCAGACCAATACTTTGTTCCAGCAATTGCAGGTTTGTTCGTTCTCATCATCATAGTAGCCATAGTGTTGGCTCTATTGATGCTCAGAAAGAAATAATAAGCCAAACCACAAAAACTAAAACAACAACCCTTTTTCTTTTTTTGTTTAATCCTTAGATGTAGTGCTTTAGGTTATCAAAAATTTTAATGCATTTAAAACTAATTTTGCCCAGTTCTTCTAAGTATTTGAAAACTTTTCTTAATCTCTAATTTATCTGCCACCTTAAGTTTCAACGGATTGTTCCTTGTTGAAAGGATGGATAAACTGCCCCTTTTCCCATAGAAGTGAAGAAAATAAATTCATCGGCCAAATACAAAAAGCCCTGTAAAAATACGTATCCGCCTTTTCTATGCCCTTGATTCTGCGGAAAGTTTCTGCTACCTTAAATAAGTCTTCAAAGTCGCTTACAGCGACTAGCGCCCTAATATCATAGGGTCCAATTAGTTTGATAGCTATTATTAGGTTTGGGATTTGGACGATTTGGTTGTTAATATCTTGCATTTTGCTCCTGTTTGAAACCTTTACGAATACGTGTGCCATCGCTGTGTACCCAATCTTGTTTAGATCAACTGATATAGTCGCTTTCGTCAGCACTGTTCCCTTGAGTCGATTGTACCTTTGGTTAACGTTTTTAGGTGAAATGCCTATTTGTTTTGCGATGTTCCTAAACGACATGCGCGAATTCTGCGATAATATTGAAGCTATCTGCTTGTCGATTCCATCAAGCTTCTCTTCATTGCGGTCTACTTCTAAAGGTTTGAAGGCAGGCGGCATTTGGTTTAAGGGTTTTATTACTAAATTTTCAGTATGATCCATATCTACGGATTCAGCCCAAATTAGGCTGTCTATTCGCGTGACTTTTGGGTTTGCTTCGATCTCCCCGAGTATTCTTGTTAATTTTTCAATATCACGCAGCACCAAAAAAGCGTGGATGTTGTATCTTCCAAAGTTTTCGCTAGCACCAGAAATGTAGGGTTTGCTTCTTAAAAATTCGATTACATCTTGCTCATTTTCTACAGAAGTTACAATCCCTAAATCGACGGTACATTTATAGCCTAAACTGTAAGGGTTTACCAGCATTATTTCACCGTTGATTATGCCCGTTTTCTTGAGTCTCATATAACGTCTTTTCACTGCGACAACTGATATCTTGCAATCCTTTGCAATTGCAGTAAAACTAGTTCTCGAATTGCACAGTAAAATGTGTAAAATTCTCGCATCGATTTCATCAAGCTTCTTTGTATTTTGCATCGATATACCCTAACTTAGCACTGGCTATTTTGCTTAGGTATAAATTAAACCTTGTTCTTGTCAAAAATTTAGGTACAAAGTGAACAGACACCTATTAGGAATAGTTTAAATTGTGCATATTTCTGTACATTTTCTGGAAATTTTTAAATACTAAAAGCAATCGAATGCTTAATTAGCGACTAAAAGGAGTAAGAAAATGTCTAATTCTATCAAAAAAACCAACAAAACAAAAACCCTTACATTCGTTATAATCGCAATATTAGCAGCAAGCACGCTATTTTTAACATCAAATGTTAGTGCACACAATCCGCCAATTTCTATCCCCAGCTACGTCTACATTAATGCATTTCCAACCCCCGTCGGCGTAGGGCAAACAATCAGCTTATTCGCTTGGAGCGCAACTTATCCTCCTACCGCGGAGGGCGAATATGGTGACCGCTGGACCAATTGTATTATGACTGTGACGCAGCCCGACGGGTCTAACACAACATTAGGGCCATTTACGTCTGACTCCGTGGGCACGGTCTTTGCATCGTTTGTTCCAACAACAGCAGGCAATTACACATTTACCTTCCACTTACCTGACCAAAAAATAACCGGTGTGAACTCTCAGTATCCCGTAACCCCACCATCGTCACTTACTGGCACGCAATACATAAACGATACATTTCTTGCAGCAGACTCAGCGCCTGTCACAGTTCAGGTTACTGACAGTCCAATTCCACCTGCAGGTTCCTATCCAATGTCAACTGATTACTGGACTAACCCCATAAGCCAACCTGGACACCAAAACTGGCAATATATTTCAGGTGACTGGTTGGCAGCAACTATCCCTGGTGCAAACATCAATGACTTCACACAACCCCCTACTACTGCTCACATTGCATGGACTAAACCAATGAACTTCGGCGGTTCAGGAGGTCAACCTTCAGCGATTAACTCTGGCGGTGACAACTATTACTCATATCTTTCATACGAAGGCATGTTCACACCACCAATCGTTATGGGTGGAGTACTATACTATAACACTGGTAACCCACCAGAATACGGTTGGACGGCTGTTGACCTGCGCACTGGACAACAGCTCTGGTACAACAACGGCACACAAGATCCATTAATGGTGCAGCAATTAGGCTTCGGCTTCGCTAAACAGAACTATCCACAACTCAGCTACGGGCAAGAACTTGATTATGAATCACCCAACCAACATGGCTTAATTGATTACTTATGGGTAACATACGCATTATCAAACGGCTCAAATGTCTGGGCAATGTATGACCCCTTCAGCGGCAACTGGATCTGCGACATAGTCGGTGTACCAGCAGGATCAGCATTCTTCGGCGCTTCCAGCATGATAACTGACCAAATTGGCAGCTACCTTATTTTCAGCTTCTCAGCCGACTTCAAAACCCTTACAGTCTGGAATAGCACTCAATGCATACAAAACACACAGCCATCACTTGCTCAAGCTAACGGCTACTGGATGTGGAGACCTCAACTGGGCGGCAAATTCAGTGCAAGCTCAGGCATAACTACCTACAATACAACTGGAATACCCGCAGATTTCCAAAAGACGGCACTTGGCATTTTCGGACCAAGCAACTCTCTAGGTTTGAGTCTGTTAGGTATTGATGCACAAAAACAAATCGCCATATACAGCAATGCTACAGCAGTTTTAGGCATGGCAGCCTATCCTTCATCCAATGGTATTGCACAGATGGGCATCAGTATAGCCCCCGGCAGCATGGGTCAATACAAATGGAGCAAAATATCTACCTTCCCACCGGGCAATGTAACCCTCTTAGCTGGCTTCACAGGCGACGGCGTCTTCACACTCTACAACAAAGAATTAACACAGTGGATAGCATTCAATTCAACTACAGGCGAACAAATTTGGACTTCAAAATCTGAAGTTTCAAACCACGTCTACGGGGTTTCAGGTGGCGTTTACAACAACGTCCTATACAGCGGCGACTCAATCGGCGAAGGCGGTGTCATATATGCTTACGATATCACAAACGGCAACCTACTATGGCAAACTGAAGCAGTCAGCATGGGAAACACCGGTTACTGGAACTACATCCCGAGAAGCGTAGGGACATTCGCATCAGATGTGGTCTACTGGTTCGGTTCAGAACACAGCCCAGGGCCTAATCTAGAACCAGGCTTCAAACTAGGCGCTATTAACGCGACAACTGGCAACCCAATCTGGAACATAACCTTCTGGAACGCTGGCGGCGGAATTGGCGCTGGAATTCCAATTGCAGACGGATATTTGACAGCGTTGAACGCTTACGACAATCAAATCTACGCATTCGGCAAAGGACCAACTTCCACAACGGTGCAGACACCATTGACAGCAGTCTCTCCAGGTCAAGCTTTGATAATTCAGGGAACAGTGATGGATATCTCTTCAGGTACAATGCAGTCAACGATTGCTCCACGTTTCCCCAATGGTGTTCCAGCAGTTTCTGACGCTGACCAAACTGCATGGATGGAATACGTTTACATGCAAAATCCTAAGCCAACCAGTGTCTCAGGCGTACAGGTTTCAATCGATGTTATCGACCCCAACGGCAACAGCATCAACATAGGCACCACCCACAGCGATTCAAGCGGATTATACAGCTTCCAAGTGAATCCAGACATGCTCACGGCCGGAGCAGGCACCTATACAATCATCGCTACCTTTGCAGGCTCTAACGCATACTGGCCATCATCCTCAGAATCTACCATTTTAGTTGGCAATGAAGCGGCAGCAACTCCAACAGCAACTCCAACTCCATCATCCATGGTTGAAGCATACTTCCTTCCAGCAGTTGCAGCAATAATCATCATTCTCATTGTCGGCATCGCACTGATTATGCTAATGCTCAGAAAACGGCCATAACCACTCCGAAACCAAATACATTTCCCTTTTTTTCTTTTTTTAAAACACGAATAAGTCGGAATCTTTCATTTACCTAACACAATTAAGTTACAAAAAACGCTCTTGTCCAATTTCTCTACAAGCGCACGATTCTCTTAAAGTTCGAAGAAAGCCAAGTCAACTTCATTCGCCAAAGAAGCTGATGTAACGCGTTTTCAACCATAATTTTGCTGTAGATGGTTCCTTTTACCGACTGCTTCAAGATGTAGGTAGGCGAATACAGATGATTATAGAAGACTTCGCGCATCTTATTTATTTGGTCAAAGGAAATACCTTGGTTTTCAAAACTGGCAGTTTGCATCTCATAGCTGTTCCAGTCCTGCGACATCTTCCATCCCAAATCTCCGATGGCATCGCGTAACTTGGTATTGGGGAAAGGTGTCGCCAAAAAAAGGTAAAGGTCGTCTGGCTCCGTTCTTTTGATGAAATCGATGGTTTGATGGATGGTTTGATCCGTTTCGCCAGGATAGCCAAGAACCAAGGAAACTGTAACCGATAATCCTGCTTCCTTAGCCATCCTAATTGCTGCCGCATTCTGCTGAACAGTCGTTCCCTTTCCTATGGCGTTTAGAATTCCTTGGTTGGCTGATTCAACTCCAAAATTGATGGATTGACAGTTCGCTTCTTTGATGGCGTGTAAAAGGTCTTTTGAAATTAAGTCAACTCGGGTTTGGCAATCCCAAGGCACCTTAATTTTGCGCTGTTTAATTCCCGCGCAAATATCCAAAACTCGCTGCTTGTCGTAGGTGAATATTTCATCGTTGAAGGTAACAAAGTCGATATTGTATCTGTCTTTTACCGTTTGCATCTCGTTGATTACGCTTGCTGGACTTCGTGCCCTGTAACTGGTTCCGGCAATTTGAGGAACCAAACAGAAACTGCAACCTGAACCGCATCCACGGCTGGTTAACATGGGAACGCCAATTTTTTTGAAGATGCGGTACTTGATTAACGGGAAATAATGGTATGCTGGATAGGGTAGGTCGTCGAGGTTTTGGATGCAGGGTCGGTTAGCTGTATGAACAACTTGCCCGTTCCTGCTGAAAGCTATGCCCACAATGTCGTTTAGGCTCTTTACTCCAGCTACATATCGTGCGAGTTCAACGATGGTTTGTTCGCCTTCCCCCTTCACAACCACATCTACTTCCGGGTGTTGCAGGAGGAACTGGTCGTCGGTGATTGTTACGTGCGGACCGCCCAAAACCACCAGAGCCTTGGGGCATGTTTGTTTTGTGTTTTGTGCAACTTTGAGTGCTGAGTTGAAGGTGGCGGTTACGGAGGTGATGCCGACGATGTCTGGCTGGAAACGGCTTAGCTCTTGGTCAATGTGCCCATAAGTCAGGTGCTGCGGGGGACAATCGATCCCCAAAATTTGATGCCCATCTTTCTCCAGAACAGCTGCCAAATAAGCCAACCCAATAAGTGGATACTGGTAGTCAACAAAAGCCCATTGTGAAGCAGGCGGAGGACTAATCAACGCAACCTTCAATCGGCGAGTTTCAGCAATAGGCATACCCAAATAACCTTTCCTATACTAAAAAACCAGAATTAAATAAGCATATCCCACCAAGCAAGGTTTGTTGAAAATAATATTTAATTGCATTTTTCGGTATTAATGAGTGCGAATTTTTCTGTGTCATCAACTTTTGCATGACTGAACAAAACAAAGAGATTAACACTAACCTTTTATTCTGAAACGATGAGATGGCGTACAGAGGGGTAAGATTAATGAATGTTATTTTTTTGAAAGTTTTAGGTTTCTTACTCATTTTTATTTTTGTTTTGTCAACGGTTAACGTGGCTCACAGCGCCCTTGAAGTAATTGCCACTATACCTGTGGGAACTAACCCTGATGGAGTAACTTATGATTCTGGCAAAGGAGAGATATTCGTTGCTAACTCGGGCGATGACACGGTTTCAGTTATATCAGACAGCAGCAACACTGTTGTCGCAACCGTTTCCGTCGGAGTTAAACCAAGTGGAGTAGCTTATGATTCTGGTAGAGGCGAAATATGGGTAACCAACAACGGTGCCGGTACAGTCTCAGTAATATCAGACAGCAGCAACACCGTCATAGCGACCGTAACTGTAGGAACTAACCCTGTGGGCGTAGCTTACGATTCCGATAAGAGCGAAATATACGTAGCCAATTGGGGATCCAGCGCCATTTCGGTAATATCTGATAACAATAATACTGTTATAGCAACTGTGCCAGTGGGAAACAACCCGATGGGTGTAGTTTACGATTCTGCTAAAGGCGAAATTTTTGTAGCAAATTCATATTGGACTAATGCTAGAATTGATGGTTCAGTCTCCGTCATATCGGATAGCACAAACGCCGTAGTTGCAACCATAAACACGCTATACAACCCTTTTTACTTAGCGTATGATTCTGTTAAGGGCGAAGTCTTCGTGGCTGATGCGGGTGCCAGTACAATCCAGGTTATTTCTGACAACACTTATGCTGTTATTGCTAACTTGACCCTGCCTGCAGGAAGCGGTCCCTATGGCTTAGCTTATGATTCCGGCACACGCGAGGTGTTCTGTACGAGTGGAGATAGTGGAATCTATAGTACCGTCTCTGTCATTTCAGAGAGCAATAACGCTGTTGTTGAAAACGTAAGCGTAGGATACAGTCCTCATGGTTTGGCTTATGTTGCTGGCAAGGGCGAGGTGTTTGTAACTAATAATGACGATAGCACGGTGTCAGTGATATCGGATTCCTCCAGTACATCAGCATCTCCAAGCCCGACATCTCCAAGCATTACGGGTAGCAATCCGATTTTGTCTGCAGAAGTCATCTACTTTGCGGCAATCTTGGTAGGCGTTGCAATAATAGCCGTAGTTGTGTTTGTTATTAAAAGAAAAAAACGTTAACATAACATCCTTGAGAACAGGAGATGGTGAAGTCGGAAATTCATATGAAAGTTAAAGTCTGGAAGTTCTTGGGCCTAATCTTTATTCTAATTGTTTCTTTACAAACAATAAATCTGGTCAGTGCTATAGGGGTAACAGACAACATAACTTCGGGAACAGAATATGGTGGACATTACGGCATCGCTTATGATTATGGCAAGGGCGAGATGTTCATCACTAATGTGGATTTTAATTCGGTGACGGTGATATCCGACGTTTCTCATGCGGTGGTCGCCAACGTTTCTGTTGGGTCCCTGCCTTATGGTATAGTTTATGATTCTGGGAGAGGTGAACTGTTTGTTGCCAACTACGGTGATAATTCTGTCTCGGTGATATCTGACAGTACCAATACTGTAGTCGCAAGTATAGCGGTGGGACTCCAGCCTTCCGCCTTGGCCTACGATTCCGTTAAAGACGAGATGTTTGTTGCCAATTTTAATTCCAGTTCAGTTTCTGTGATTTCGGATAGTAATTATTCAATTGTTGCAACTGTACACGTGGGAAGTCAGCCTTGCGCTTTAGCTTACGATAACGTGGCAGGAGAGATCTACGTGGGTCATGCAATGGGCAATGAGGTTTTGGTGATATCGGACAGCACCAACAAAGTTGTTGCAAACGTGACAGTTGGTAGCCAGCCTGCAAGCTTAACCTACGATTCAGCTAAAAACGAAATTTTTGTAGCCAACCACAACTCCAGCTCAGTTTCGGTAATATCTGACAGCCAAAAAACCGTAGTTGCAACAGTGCCCGTTGGAAAGAATCCCATCGCTTTAGATTATGCTGCAAAAAGAGGAGAAATATACGTCGCTAACTATAACACAAGTTCAGTATCGGTCATATCCGATAGCAACAATTCATTGGTTGCTACCTTTCCCTTGCAAATTCCGCCTTTAAACTTAGCTTACGATGCTGGCAGGAACGAGGTTTTTATTATACATTCTGAAACCAACGTGGTCTCAGTAATTTCCGATTCTCCTAATGCCACATCTCTTCTCTCCGATAAACCACAATTCCCCCAAGAAACCCTCTACATTATTGTGATTGTTGCGGTGGCAGTCATAATTGCAGGAGCGGTTTTGGCTATCAAAAGAAGAATGTAACATCTGATTTTCATTCATCCTTGAGCTATTTCTGCAAAAAAACGCTCAAATTCTTTTCAAGCGGCTTTACAGTTAAGTTTATTATTAAACAAAGTTATGCTATTTGGTACAAGCTACATGACTGAGGGCAAATTTGCATTGATTCTGTTAATGACCACCATACCACCTGAAAATTCGCCTTGGGGTATCCCAGCCAAGCTTCCGCCGTTAGGCTTATCGTACGTTGCTGGCGCACTTGAGAAAGCTGGTTTTGAGGTGCAGATGCTCGATAACTATCAGATGCGAACAACGATTGATTTTGTTAAGCAGGAGGTCCAGAAACGCAAGCCCGACATAGTGGGCATAACCTGCGGTTCAGTTACTTACCGTCGAGCTGTTGAGATGGCTAAAGCCACAAAAGAAGTCCTTCCATCCTGCAAAGTGGTTGTTGGAGGCTGGCATGCATCGTATTTGCCTGATTCAGCATTGGAAAATCCAGAGATAGATTATGCCGTAATGGGCGAGGGCGAGCGAGCGATGGTGGAATTGGCAACCCAGATCACCAAAGGCGCCGATCAACAGACCATAGCGAAAATTCCTGGCGTTGCCTGCAGATTAGACGGAAAAATTTCCAAAACTCCCCCCATACTAATCGAAGACATAGATACAATTCCTTACCCAGCACGTCACCTCTTAGACATGAACTTCTATGACCGACAAATCGGTTACCTAAAAGCCAAACCAGTAGATGTCATGCATGTGATGCGTGGCTGCCCTTACAGTTGTAACTACTGTGAAACCAAGAAGCTTTGGGGTATGAAGTGTCGTGCTTTCAGTCCTGAACGGGTTATCGGCGAACTCAAGTACATGAAGGAGAAGTTTGGCTCCAAGGGCATCTATTTCATAGATGATAACTTTACGATCAATAAGGAACGCACCATCGAGTTATGTCATCAGATGAGATCGAACAATTTAGGCCTTGAGTGGGCATGCGACACCCGTGTTGACTTGCTTTCTGCTGATGTGCTTAACGAAATGCGAGCGGCAGGCTGCAGCACCATATTCTTTGGCATACAATCAGGTTCCCAACGCATTTTGGATAAACTAAACACTCACACAACCCCGGAAAAGATTGAGGCGGCGTTTAAACTATGCAGAAAAGCAGGCATAAACATCGCAGCGTCGTTCATGCTTGGTGTCCCGGGCGAAACAGTTGCGGATATGGAAACTACCTTCAAGTTTGCTAAGAAGCTCGGTCCAGACTGGGCAACCTTCTACGTGTTCATAGCTTGCCCACACAGCGTCCTCTACGAAGAAGTCTTGGAGAAGCATGAGTATGACCGTATGGAAGATTTTTTGGCTTTCGTTAAAACCGACGAATTCAACTATGAATCAGTCGTTGCACTCCAAAAACGATATCAACGAGGCTTCAACACAGCGCCAAAGACGCTTCTTCGCAGAATAAGACGCGATGGTTTGCTTGCTTTCCTAAAAAGCGTAAGTAGGATGCTGTAGACTGTTGAGTGACCTTGCCGTTTTTAATTCAAGCAGAAAACTTAAGGTAGCCCTGGTTATTCCCCCTGCGTTTGACATACGCAAGCTCTGGTGTCCCAATTTGCCCATTGGCCTGGCATATTTGTCTGCTGTTATCGAAAAAAATGGGCATGAACTCAAAGTATTCGATTGCCTTGCCCTGGGCTTAAGTCACGAAAGTCTCGGCAAAGAATTCGCCGCATACCAACCCGATGTAGTAGGAATCACTTCCGTTACGCCGACGATTAAATCCACTTATCTAACAGCAAAGGTAGCTAAACAAAACGCGCCCAATTGTGTTGTAATCTTGGGTGGTCCCCATGCAACCTTCCTTGATACGGATGTTTTGAGCGAGGAGGCATCGGTGGATATAGTGGTTCGAGGCGAAGGCGAAATCACCCTGGCTGAACTGCTTTCAAAATTATTCGGTAACGGCGACCTCACGAGCGTTCTAGGAATTTCTTTCCGAAAAAACGGCGAAGTCATCCGCACACCCGAACGCCCCTTCATAGAAAATCTCGATGAACTGCCATACCCCGCCTACCAGTATTTTTCGCTTAAACAATACCGGTTTTTCGGCAGAACCATCCTGCCCATCTTAACCAGCAGAGGCTGCCCCTTTCAATGCTCCTACTGCGTCTCCTCACGTATGGCTGGAAAAGAGTTTCGCGCCAGAGACCCGATGAAAGTGGTTGATGAACTTGAATGGTTAAAGAGCAACCATGATGCTGGGGCTGGAGCGTTCAGCTTCTTTGATGATGCTTTCACTTACGATAAAGAGCGGGCAATCAAGATCTGTCAGGAAATGCGAAGAAGAAAAATCAATGTCCCCTGGGATGCCCAAACCAGAGTTGACCGTATCTCTCCAGAAGTTCTTAACGCTATGAAAGCTGCAGATTGCCAACTGCTAAGTTTCGGCGCTGAATCCGGCTGCCAAAAAATCCTCGATTCAGTTCACAAAAAAACCACAGTCGAAATGAACGAGAAAGCTGTGAAGATGGCTAAAAAAGCGGGGTTGTCAGTTGCTATGTCAGTAATCATTGGTTTTCCAGGCGAAACAAAAGAATCGCTTAAGCAAACCTACGATTTTATTCATAGAGCCGACCCAGACTATGTTTACCTGTGCATGGCAACGCCGTATCCGGGTACACATCTTAGCAGTTACCTTCAAGAGCTAGGGTGGAAGGTCTCAGACGACTGGAGCAAATACGATTTGCAGCAACCTGTTTTTGAAAACCCTCTGCTACAAGATGTAGATTTAATCAAGAGTCGCCGTGAATTTTATGACCACTTCTACTCATGGCGATATGTTGCCCGCCAATACGCCAAAGGAACATTCTACAGCAAAAACATGGGAAGAACCGCATTAAACGATCGCATATGGCGATCAAAATCTTTGAGGTGGGCGTTCACCAACATGGTGAAGCTTAGGGCACGCAATAAACCAGCTCAAATTTAATTCTGTCTAAGAAAATCATTGAGTTGTTTTCTGATGGATGCTCGGCTTTTGTCAACTGAAAGTTTACCAGTTTTTTGAAGCTTGAGCCTATCTGTGAATTCTGCAAACAATCCGTTTCCTTTCTTTTCAGAAAAGCCATCTAAAACTTTGGCAAGCTCGATCTTTTCTTTCTCAAGTTCTTCATCGCCAAGGGCTTGACCCAGTAAAACATCGTTCAGAGTAAAATAGGCTAGAATTACCGATTTTAACGAACTATACTCTATTTGGGTTTTCTCTGAGACGTCTTTTCCCTTTAGTGTTGATACTTCTTTATGTAATGTTTCAATTAAAGCTGCAATTTCGTTTGCGGCTTCTTTTGCCTTCTTATTCTTTATTAGAATAGAGAGATTTCTAAAGTTCAGGTTTTCTAAGGAAATTTTTCCTTCCAACGCTTTTGCAAGTTTGCATCGGGTCAAGTCGTTTTCCAGGTCCATCCAGCTTGTATGTCCATGGAGGTCCATAAGCAAGTCATGCAATGAATCGATGATGTTGGCGTAAGCGTTGAAAATATCGTTTAATTCGGGGTTAACTTCAACTTTCTTTGGGGTTGTTATTGGTGTTTCTAAAAGCACTTCTTTGCTTAGGCTGAATTGCTGCGCCAACTGAGTTGGTAGTTTTGGCTTTCTGCGTTTTGTAACCCAATAAGTGGATACACAAGCAACTGCTCCAACCGAACCCACTACAGAAATCAAAATGTAGATTTCGTTGGATAAAGTTGGTGTTGATGCAAAGTTAAGGGTGCTGTTCCAAAGGTACGTTTGAGAATACAGCCCCGAGATGTTCACAGAAGGGTCGTCATACACGATGTCCAGGTTTAATCCGTATCTCTCGGTTAGGTTGCCGATGTTATTCCAGATTTGGGTGGCATTGTCAGGCGCATCCCATAGCCCCCACATCCTATCATTTATGCGTCGCATACCCCAGCCATAGTTAGTGGGAAGCACCAAGGCAACTTGTCCGGGGAATTTATCCCACGAATCTGTGGAAGATGAGTGAATGTTGTCCCAGAACTGTTTCATAGCGTTAAATTGTTCATCTGTTAGGATACCTTGACTGTTGAGTTCATAATTAAACACCAAAATGTACTTGGCCCCAGCCTCATAAGCCATAGTCATATCACTAAGGACGGTTGATCCATTTTCAGGAGTTGGATTTGGCACATCTGTACCTAAAGTGACTATGGCACCCCAATCTTTGTTTTGCGCTGTAGCAGCTCCTCTGCACAGGGCTATTTGTTGTATTTTGCTGTTTGCTGGATTGTTGCTGCCTAGTTCTACAAAAACAGTATTGTAACCTGCTTTGTAATCAAACCAGTAAAGGGCATAATCAGCTGTGAATACAGGTACTGGACTTGTTACAGAGTTGGGAATTGTGGTGTTGATGATATGCTGCATGCTTCCACCGTTTAAACTTCTTATAAACCGGTTGGCTGCGTCAGCATAATCGGTGGTATTGACAAATGTGGTGATTTTTGTTCCAGTGAACGTCGTCATCGTGCTTCCTCCCCAGTATCCCGTGTCTATTTGTTTTCCTCCTGACTCATCATAGAGATAAGCGCCCAAGAACATGTTGCCCCACCTTGCTTTAGCTTGGTTTAGCCAATCAACATGCCAAGGTAAGACTCCATAAAGGTCCCAAACTGAGGAGTTGTAGAGGTTACCTACAGTTCGGGTGTAGTTGTAATAGATGAAACTGAAATAAACAATGACGCTCAAATTGTGCTGAACCGCATAATCGCAAATTTCAGTTAAGGGTGTAGAATCATTGAAGTTGCCACTTATAGTCCAGGAGTCCACGATGAAAAGATTCGTGTATGAGTAAACTTTGTCAATGAGCTGTTTAGCTTCATCGACCGTGGTTCCTCCAAAAGTAACGCCAACATAAACCTTATCGCCGCTTGCCGCCTTAGCGGTGTCTTCAGATGCAAAAATGGATGTTACAATGGCAACAACGAGAAAAGTAACGAGTATTATTCGCCACATTTTTTTCATGTAGCATCCACCATAGGAACCTAATTTGGAATCTTAATAAACTATTGGTGTTTCGAAATTTGCTGACTACGATTCAGGATTGAGCAGTACTGCCAGCTGATTTATGGCTTGCACCTTCCGTGTAGAGACCTGATATTTCTGAGCTATCAAACTCCGTTGGATCAAAGCTGAAAGACGCTTTAACGTAAAGTTTATACCGTGATTTCATCATAAACATTTTTGTGGACTAAAAATTAGCCTAACTAGCGATCTATAAACTCTTGGGGGACTACCAAATTATGAAAAACTTTAAAGTTACATCGTTCTTGCTTCTTTTGCTTGTTTCATCAGTCTTTGTCTCGCTTTACTTTCAGGCCGGACCTAACACTGTAAACGCGCAGGTTAACACTAATTTATCTTCTAATTCTGGTAGTTTAAACCAGTATGAGTGGCCTCAGTTTCAAGGTGATTCCTCTTTCTCGCGGTTTTCAGCTGGACCCGCACCAGCCACATCAAATGTTCTTTGGAAAACCAACATAACAGGAATACAACCATACATCGTAGCTTTTGACGGAAAAATTTTCGTCTGCACTACCTCAGGTGTTACTGCAGTCGATCAAGCTGGACAGATTGTTTGGCAAAAAGAAATTCCTATGAACGGCACCTGGCCAATCGTATACAAGATTGATGATTCTCACATGGTTGTCGAAGGCACCTGTCTCGATCCCCAAACAGGCGATATTCTATGGACAAGCACACAATTCAGCGCTGACACAGGCGTCCTCTTCGTTGCCAACGTTTACAGTCCTGAAGAAAAAATGTTCTACGTTAAAGTCGGTTCCTACATTGACGCTTGGGACTTTTCTAATCCTTCGGCGCTTCCAACTTTAGCTTGGCAAACCTATGTTCCAGGCGGCGGCACCACTGGCTCTGGGGTAACCTATGGTGGTGGACTTGTTTTTCCAGGATCTTTTGAGAATCACCAGATGGCGCTTGATGCCCGAACAGGGAAGGTTGTTTGGGATACTCTAACGAAAGGGCCGATGATTTTCAGCGGCTCCTACTATGAAGGCATGTATCTTAGAGGAGGAACAGACGACAATACACTGTATTGTTTTAACGCTACAAACGGCGACATCCTTTGGACTTACACGCCTAACACGGATGGATATTTCTGTGTAGGCATAGCGGTGGGTTACGGAATGGTTTATGCGCTCAACAAGGATGGCAATCTTTATGCGGTCAACGTAGAAACTGGCAAACTTGCATGGAACTATACGGGTCCTGGTCCGCTCATTTTTCCAGGTGCCCCCACGGTTGCAGATGGCAAAGTCTACGCAACAACGGGTCAAAACGCATATTACAACAATGAAGTTGGTGCTTCACAGTTTGCATGTTTAGACGCCTACACTGGACAGGTAATTTGGAAGCTTAAGATGGAAGCCTTAGCACCTAGAGAATCTGTCATCGTTGCGTACGGAACATTGTATCTTATTCCAGGTGAAGTGACGACTGCTGTTGATACAATCTCTGGAAACGAGTATTCTATGGTTAATCAGCTTTGGGCAATGGGCACAACCATAGTTCCCACTAGCAACTGGTCCATGTGGGGAGCAGACCCAACCCACTCATCTACGGCACTCCAGGGGCCAAATAACCTTACTTTAGCCTGGAAATTCACGACAAACGGGTCCGTTCTATCCTCACCAACCATTGTTGACGGAATCGTTTACTTGGGTTCTCAGGACAAAAACATCTATGCTGTTGGCGCATGGAGCGGCAATCTGCTCTGGAGTTTCGCAACCAAAGCAACTGTTGAATCTTCAGTCGCTGTCGTGAACGGAAAGGTTTACACGGGCGGAGACGACGGCAACGTCTACTGTCTTGACGCTTACAGCGGCAACCTCATATGGACAACCCCTGTAAACGGCAACATGCAAGGCACATTTTCCACTATAGTTATGAAATCTTCACCCGCCGTGTCAGATGGCGTTGTGTACATTGGGTCTATGGACGGTAACATGTACGCTCTCGACGCGAACAGCGGCAATGTTGTTTGGAAAACAGCAACTCTTGGCCCGATAGAAAATTCCCCTTCAGTCTCAGACGGCGCTGTATTCTTCACTTCACACGAACCGACCACTGGTATGCTCTACAAACTTGACGCTGCCAACGGGGCTACAATTTGGACTCGGTCAATTCCATATGTCCCTGTTTTCATCGGTGGAACGGAACTGTTAGGCTCAACATCAGTGGCAGACGGCATGGTATTTACCTCTTCCAACGTTATCACTTACTACGCTGTTAGCGAGGCAACAGGCGAGGTTCTGTGGAATTTCACCAACAAAGACGCTGGCGAATTCATCTACAATGCCCCGATATACATGAACGGACAAGTTATCCTCATCGACAAATTCAACATAGCATGCCTCAACGCAAACACCGGAAAAGTTGTCTGGAGCTTCTACACCGGCGATGAATTGTATGTTGCCCCAACCTATGCAGACGGCAAAGTCTACGACGTAACTAGCCAACGCCACATATTCGT